>Ga0164241_10000263_pt1 | contig 115742 bp, 88 predicted proteins | sample OricomyardsoilBY_FD_108780 | JGI IMG/M metagenome (GOLD analysis project Ga0164241, IMG submission 108780) | Backyard soil microbial communities from Emeryville, California, USA - Original compost - Back yard soil (BY) | ecosystem: Environmental > Terrestrial > Soil > Unclassified | place... | reverse complement strand
CCTTCGGGTTCACCTCTACCAGGTCGAGGCCCACCTCTTGAGCGCGCTTGAGCGCTTGATCGGTCGGGAGGACGCCGAGGTTCGAGCCGTCTTCGGCAACGACGCGCACCTCCGGCACGCGGATCCGATGATTGATCCGGATCTGAGGACCACGCGTGTCTCTCGAGAATCGCCTTCCGCCGCCGCCAGGTAATGCCAACTTGTGTGTTTCTCCTCTAAGTGCCCTGCTGCCTTTGGCAGCCTAATTTTGCTTCTGCGTGACGCGCGGGGGAAGAGCTTCCTTCACCAGCCGCTCGGCGAGCTCGGCCACGCTCATGGGGGGTAAATCTCCCGCCTCACGAGAGCGGAGCGCAATGGTACCGCCCGTGACCTCGTTCTCACCAATGACGCCAATGTACGGCGTTCTCAGGTTGCGCGCGTTCCTGATTTTGGCGCCCAGCTTGTCGGAGCCGATGTCGACGGCCACGCGCAAGCCGCGAGCCTTGAGCTCGGCTTGGACCTTGAGCGCGTAATCAGCCTGCTTTTCGCTGACCGTGACTAAAATGGCCTGGTCTGGCGCCAGCCAAACCGGGAACTTTCCGGCGCAGTGCTCGATCAAGATACCGAAGAAGCGTTCCACCGAGCCCAGAATTGCTCGGTGCAGCATCACGGGCCTCTGCCCGGTGCCGTCGTTGCTGACGTACTCGAGCTCGAACCGCTCCGGCATCGAGTAATCCAGCTGGATGGTCCCGAGCTGCCAGCTGCGCTTCAGCGCGTCCACGACGTGGAATTCGAGCTTCGGTCCGTAAAAGGCGCCTTCCCCGGGGAGCTTTTCGAACGGGACGCCGCTCTCGACCAGCGCTCGCTCGAGCGCGCTCTCGGCCTTGTCCCAAAGCTCGTCCGAGCCGAGGCGATTCTCGGGCCGCAGCGCCAGCTTCACGCTGATGTTCGTGAACTCGAAGGCGGCGTAAACCTCGAACAACAGCTTGTTGAAGGAGACGATCTCCTGCTCCAGCTGCTCCGCCGTGCAGAAGATGTGCGCGTCGTCTTGGCAGAAGCTGCGCACGCGCGCCAAGCCGTGGACCACGCCCGCGCGCTCGTAGCGGTGCAGGCGTCCGAAGTCCGCGACGCGCCAGGGCAATTCGCGGTAGCTGCGCCGCCGCTGCCCGAACACCAAGCAGTGCCCGGGGCAGTTCATGGGCTTGGCCGCGATCCAGTCCAGGTCCTTGCGGGGCTCGGCGTCGTGCTCGGACTTGAGCTGCTCCGAAGGCACCGGCAAGTACATGTTTTCCATGTAGTTTGCGAGGTGCCCGCTGGTCTCGTACAGCTTCTTGTCGAAAAACTGCGGGGTGATGACCTCTTCGTAGCCGTAGTCGACGTACAGGCTGCGAATGTAGTCCACGAGCCGGTTGTAGATGCCGGTGCCGCGCGGCAGGAAGAACGGCATGGCCGGCGCGTACTCGTGGAACATGAAAAGCTCGAGCTCTTTGCCCAGCTTGCGGTGGTCCCGCGCCTTGGCTTCTTCGAGCAGCCGCAGGTGCTCGGCCAGCTCTTCTTCCGTCGGAAAAGCGGTGCCGTAGATGCGGGTGAGCATCGGGTTGCGCTCGTCACCGCGCCAATAGGCCCCGGCGACGCTCATCAACTTCACCGCGCCAATTTGGCCCGTGTGCGCGACGTGAGGGCCACGGCAGACGTCGAACCACGTGCCCTGCGGGCGCTCGGGCAAGCCGTGGCGATACAGCGAGATGGGCTCGCCCGCCGGAATGGCAGCGATGATCTCGAGCTTGAATTTCTCGCCCATTTTGTCGAACAGGGCGGTCGCTTCTTCGCGCGGCACTTCTTGCCGCATGAAGGGGCGCTTCTCTTTGATGATCCGGCGCATCTCTTTCTCGATGCTGGCCAGGTCTTTCTCGGTGAAGGGCCCTTCGGGGCGAAAAAAATCGTAATAGAAACCGGCGTCGATGGACGGGCCGATGGTGACCTGGGTGCCCGGGAACAGCCGCTGCACCGCGTCGGCCATCACGTGCGCGGCGGAGTGACGAATCACCTCCAGCGCAGCGGGGTCACCGACCTTGATCGGCGTGACGTCGCTCTCCGCGGCCACCGGCGTGTGCAGATCGCCGATCACACCGTTGACCTTCACGGCCACGGTGTCGGGGGTCCGCCCTCCATGTTTTTCGAGGAGCTGGACGGGCGAGACGCGCTCGGACCCCGACATGGTCACGACGACGCCGACGCCGCCAGGGAGGCAGGTCGGGTCAGAATGACGGAGGAAACAGCCGCTTTTGTAGGCGCGGACAGGATTGAACTGTCGACCCCTACCGTGTCAAGGTAATGCTCTACCACTGAGCTACGCGCCTGTGGGGTGGCGGGCTCGAGCCCGCAAGCAGACTGTTTCTCTCCAAGAATCAGGGCCCTGCCTCTACAACCCACTTTGCGGAGTGTCAAGGCGCTCGTTTTAGCGGGGCGGCACGCGCCGCCCCGCCCCGCTGAAGTGAATTCAGCGTGGCCCCACCCCACGCGGGCTCGTCGCTTGGCTCCTCGCGGGGCAGGAGCCGGGGCGCGCGCCGCCCCGCCCCGCTGAAGTGAATTCAGCGGGGGCCCACCCCAGGCGGGCTCGTCGCTTGGCTCCTCGCGGGGCAGGAGCCGGGGCACGCGCCGGCCCGGCCCGCTGAAGTGAATTCAGCGTGGCCCCACCCCACGCGGGCTCGTTGCTTGGCTCGTCGCGGGGCAGGAGCCGGGGCACGCGCCGCCCGGCTCGGCTGAAGTGAATTCAGCGGGGCCCCACCCCACGCGGGCTCGTTGCTTGGCTCGTCGCGGGGCAGGAGCCGGGGCACGCGCCGCCCGGCTCGGCTGGAGTGAATTGATCGGCCCACCCCAGGCGGGCTCGTCGCGGGGCGGGCACGTTTACGGGCGAGGCCCGTTTTCGGCAGTTTCGTGGCGGCGACGTCGCCTTGCGCGGCCGATGGATGTTGGGTATAGCCGCGGGCCCCGGGCGACCCCTGACCATGTATTTCCTTCAAAATATTCCTCCCGCTCCTGGCCATCAAGGGTCGGAAACCGTGCAGTCATCGTCGCCTGCAGCACCGCCGGCCCAGAATCCGGGCATCTTCGGCTACCTGCCGCTCATCTTGATCGCGGTCATGATCCCGATGCTGCTCTTGTCTTCGCGCTCGCAGTCGAAGAAGCAAGCGGCGCTCGTGGCATCACTCGCGAAAGGCGACCGCGTGCTGTTGCAAGGCGGCCTCGTCGGCAAGCTGGTCGAGCTGGGTGACCGCTACGCCAAGGTCGAGATCGCGCCGGGCGTGAAGGTCGACTTTCTCAAAAATTCTCTGTTGGGCAAAGACACGCCCGAGACCGCGGCGCAAGCCGAGAAGAAGTGAGCCATGGGGATTGAACGAGTGCTCACCGCGGTGTTTGGCGCGTCTGCGCTGATCCTGCTTTTGTCGGGCCTAGTTGGGCGGAACCGACGCGCTTCGAGCTGGACGGGCGCCTTGGCAGCGGGCGCGGCCGCTTTCGCCGCCTACCACAACGCCTTCTGGCCAATGACGTTGCTCGGCATGGTCGCCCTGAGCGCGGCCATCGCGTCCATCGACGTGTTCGAGCTCGGTTGGCGCCTGCGCTTCTCGCTCACGGCCAGCGTGGCGGGGCTGGCTTTCTTGATCTTGTGGCCCACGTTGCCCGGCCTGACCGGCGGGAAAATCCCCTGTCCGGCCTACATTCAAGAGCACGTGGCGTTCCGGCTCGTAGCCGGTCTCGATCTGCGCGGCGGCCTGCGCCTCGTCTACACGGTCGACGTCGACGAGGCCATCAAGGACAAGCGCAACAACTACTACGAAGACATGCGCCGCGAGGCGGCCAAGGTCTACGGCTTGTTCGAGGGCGACGAAGTCCCGTCGGACGACGTGTACGCCAAGCTGCGCGAGAAGGTCGAGATCGACGCGCCGCGCAAGCCGGTCAGCTCGATCACCATCAAGGTGAAAGAGGGCGCCGACCCCAGCAAGCTGGACGACCGCTTCCTCGAGAAGTTCCGGAGCGAGCTCTCGTTCACCCGCAGCACGGACCAGCGCAACCTCGAGTTCAAGATCAAGACCTCGGTCGAAACCAGCATCCGCGAGCGCGCGGTGGGCCAGGCCAAGGACATCATCGGCCGGCGCGTGGACGATCTCGGCTTGCGCGAGGCCGCCGTCTCCACCCGCGATGAAGACATCATCGTCGAGGTGCCGGGTGAGGACGAGAAGAGCTTCTCGACCATCCGCGAGATCATCAGCCAGACCGCGCGCTTGGAGTTCAAGCTACTCGACGACGAGACCGACTTCTTCGGCGCGCTGAGCAAGAAGGTCTCGCCCGAATCGCTGCCCGAGGGTCTGTCCTTCTTCCAAGAGACCGCTCCCATCGGCAAAGACGCCGAGGGCGGCCGGCGCACCAAGACCATCACCTACGCCTTCCTCAAGAAGGGCGATAAAGAGACGTCGACGCAGACGCTGCGTCGCTTCCGCGACTGGGTGGCCACGCTCGATGTGCCCAACGATCGCGAGATTGGCTACGAGCTAGAGCACCGCGTGGTCGACGAGGTGACGCTCAAGCAGGAAGAGTCCGGCTTTCGCACCTACTACCTGAAGAGCCGCGCCGAAGTGACCGGTGATCAGATCCGCGACGCCGCGGCCCAGCCCGAGCAGGGTTCGGGCTCGCTCGGCGGCTGGCACGTGAACCTGACGTTCACGGACGCCGGCGGCAAGAGCTTCGCCAAGATCACGGCCGCCAACGTCAAGCGCCGCTTCGCCATCATCTTGGACGGCCGCGCCGAGAGCGCGCCCGTCATTCAAGGCGCCATCACCGGCGGGCACTGCCAAATCACCCTCGGCTCCGCCGATCCCGAAGCCCAGCTGCGGGACGCCAAGAAGCTCGAGCTCGTGCTGCGCTCCGGGGCGCTCCCGGCGCCCATCTCGCCCTCGAACGAGCAGCGCATCGGACCCTCGCTAGGCCGCGACTCGATCAAGCTCGCGGTTCAAGGCACCCTCGGCGGCACCACGTTGGTGCTGCTGTTCATGATCCTCTACTACCACCGCGCAGGTCTCATCGCGGACCTGGCCGTGGGCCTCAACCTGTTCTTGCAGCTGGCCGTGCTGGCCTCGTTCGGAGCCTCCATGACGCTGCCCGGCATCGCCGGCTTGACGCTCACGGTCGGTATGTCGGTGGACAACAACATCCTGATCAACGAGCGCATACGTGAAGAAATAGCGCTCGGAAAGAGTATGCGGGCCGCCGTCGAGATCGGCTACAAGCGCGCCCTCGCCGCTATCGTCGACGGCCACGTGACGACCATCATCGCCGGCCTCGTTCTGGCTCAGTACGGCACCGGCCCGCTCAAAGGCTTCGCCGTCACGCTCATGGTCGGCGTCATTTGCAACGTGTTCACCGGCGTCGTCGTCACGCGACTGATGTTCGACCTGTGGGTCCGCTGGACTGGCCGCACCGGCCAACTGGATATGGGGTAAGCGATGCGGCTCTTCAAAGGCGACAAAGTCTATGACTTCATGGCGGTCCGGAAATACTGGATCGGCCTCTCGCTCTCGCTGACGGCCTTCTCGCTGTTTCTCCTGTTGAGCGGCAAGGCCAAGCTGGGCACCGATTTCTTGGGCGGCACCGAGGTCGAGCTCGCCTTCCGCAAGCCGGTCGAAGCAGGCGCCATCCGCAAGTCGGTCGAAGACGCCGGCTTCTCGACCCCCACCGTGATCAAGGTGGACGACGCCAAGTACCCGTACCGCTACATGGTGCGCGTGCACGAGGTCTCGACCATTGCGCACGATAAGCAAATGGAGATCGAGAAGGTGCTGTGCGTGGGCGCCGCCGACGCGGATTGCACCGACGCGCGCAAGCCCAGCGAGGTGAAGTTCAGCCCCGGCGGCGACAAGATCACCCTGCGCTACCACGACGCCCCCGATCTGGCGTTCGTGAAGGAGCGCATCTCGGGCGTGAAGGGCATTGCGCTTCGCCCCGGCGAGAACAACCCGCTCATCCAGAGCGTGCGCGACAACAAGGTCGAAATCCAGCTGATGAGCAAGGGCGATCAGCTGATGGCCGGCCTGCGCAAGTCGCTCGGCGTCGACGCGGTGCCCGAGCAAGCGCTGCGCACGGAGTGGATCGGCCCCCGCGCAGGCGCCCAGCTACGCGACGCGGCCGTGAAGAGCATCGCCATCTCGATCATCTTCATCATGGCCTACATCGCGTTCCGCTTCGATCTGCGGTTCGCCCCCGGCTGCGTGGTGGCGTTGATTCACGACGCGGTCGGCACCATCGGCATTTTCGTGCTGCTGGGTAAAGAGATCAACCTGACGACCATCGCCGCCGCCATCACCATCGTCGGCTACTCCGTCAACGACACGGTGATCGTCTACGACCGCGTGCGCGAGAACTTGGGCAAGCTGCGCGGCGCCAGCTTCGTGAGGCTGATCAACGTCAGCACCTCCGAGATGCTCGGCCGCACGATCTTGACGGCCGCCACGGTGCTGTTCAGCTTGCAAGGCCTGTTCATCTGGGGAACGGGCGAGCTGAAAGACTTCGCGCTGGCCCTGACCATCGGCGTCGTGCTCGGCATGTATTCGTCGATTTACGTCGCGCTGCCCCTCACCGAATGGTTCGAGACGCGCTTCTTCGCCAAGATGGCCGCTAGGCGTAAAAAGAAGAACGGTCGGCCTCCGACCTCTCGCAACGCTGCGCCCGCGGTTTGAGGCGCTTGCGACTCGGTTTTTCGGCGCGCTCTCAGCGGCGCGCCAGCTGGCGCGGAGCGGCCCGAGCGGGGCTTGGCCGGCGGCCCCCCGCTGCCGTTGACACTGCTTCGGCCGTGCTTAGTTTTTCCGGCATGGCCGCTTCTCATCCCCCGGTCTCCATGCCCGACAAGCTCCCGCTGGCTCTCAGCCCCGAGCTTTGGGACGCGCTCACACCCACCCAACGTGAGCTCTTTCAGCGCGCGGACCACTTACTCGACACCTTCACGTTCCAGCCCGAGCAGACACAAAGCTTGGACGACCTGGTCGAGAAGAGCGGCGACGAAGCCGACGAAGTGCTCTCGGCGCTCCGCTTGCTCGACACCATGGCGCTCGTGAACATCGAGCCCACCGAAGAGGGGCCCTTGTTCTCCCTCCGTGCCACGCCCGAAGAGCACGTGCGCATCCAAGGCCCGGACAAGAAGATGCGTTGGGTCTTCATCGCCAGGCCGGTCGAGCCCAAAGACGTGGACCCGAGCACTTTGAACTAGCGTTCAATGCGCTGCGCCCTTCCTCGCCGGGCCTCGTTGGCGCGCGCGCGAGCGTGAAGCCAGGGCGGCTCGGCGAGCGAAACCCAAGCCGCTTTCAGGCCGCAGCCCGGCCACGAGAATCAGCAACCGCTGAGCGTGAGTGGCCGATGGAAGCTCAGGTAGAGCATGAGGTTTTGGGAGTGGACGCGGTTTTTGGGGCGTGGTCGAACGCTAGCGTTGGAAACCGCGCGCGTTACCGAGGTCTACCAAAACATCGCAGGCTTTCCGGAGCTGCCTTCGCTGCGGGCGCAGGCGCTGTCGCGAGCGCTCGGCGTCAGCGTCACCGTCGCTAGCTGGCTCGACCGGCGCGGCCATGTCGAGCCCGAGGCCACTCGGCGCTTCCTGAACCCGCGCTTGGCCGAGCTCACCGTTCCCGACGCCATGCTCGACCGCAAGTTGGCCGCCGAGCGCATCGCCCGGGCGGTGCGCGAGAAGCAGCGCATCGTCGTGTTCGGCGACTACGACTGCGACGGCATGACCAGCGCCGCGATCTTCACCGAAGCTCTGCGCGCCCTGGGTGCCGAGGTCACGCCGACCTTGGCGAGCCGCTTCGACGGAGGCTACGGCTTGTCGGGTGCGGCGCTGAGCCGCGTGCTGGCGGAGCGCCCGGGTCTCTTGATCACGTGCGACTGCGGCTCGTCCGATCACGCAACGCTCGAGCGGCTGGCGCCTCTAGGCGTCGACGCGGTCGTCGTCGATCACCATTTGGTGCCGGAGCAACCGTTGCCGGTCTTGGCGTTCTTGAATCCGCACCGGCCTGCCTGCGGTTTCCCCTACAAGGGCTTGGCGTCCTGCGGGCTGGCTTTGTCGGTGCTGGCCGCCGTGCGGGCCGAGCTGGGCTGCGCGTTGGATCTCCGCCCGCTGCTCGATTTGGTCGCCATCGGCACGATCGCGGACGTGGCGCCGCTCGACGGTGACAACCGAGCGCTGGTGCGCGCCGGCCTCAAAGTGCTGAGCGAGGCGCGCCGCCCCGGTGTACGAGCGCTCTTGGATCTAGCCAAGATCGAGCCGGGCACGGCGCTGTCGGCGGAGGACGTCGCCTTTCGCATCGCGCCGCGGCTGAACGCGCCCGGCCGTCTGGGCTCGCCCGACTTGGCCGTCGCGCTGCTGCTGGCCAAGACCAACGACGCTGCGCAGGGCCTGGCCGCCGAAATCGAGCAGCGCCAGCTCGAGCGCCGCGCCGTGCAAGACCGCATGCTCGAAGAGGCGCTGGCAGAGGTAGATCGCGAGAACTATCGCGAGCGGCCGGCGCTGGTGATTGGCCGGGAGGGCTGGAACCACGGCATCGTGGGTATCGTGGCCGGCAGGCTGGCGAGCGAGCTGAACAAGCCGGTCGTGGTCATCGGTTTCGAAGCGGGCGTGGGCCGGGGCTCGGTGCGCGGCCCCAAGGGCGCGCGGCTCCACGACGCCGTCAGCGCTTGCGCGCCGCTGCTGCGCCGCTTTGGCGGTCACCAAGCGGCGGCCGGGCTCGAAGTGACGCTCGAGCAGCTGAGCGCGCTGCGCCAGGCGTTCGAAGCCGCGTGCGCCGCGCAGTCTCCGTGCGAAGAGGTGGCCGACGCTCCGTGTGTACGCTTGGCCCCCGGCGACTCGCTGGCCAAAGTGCTGGCCGACTTGAGCGGCCTCGAGCCGTGCGGCGAGAGCAACCCGGCGCCCGCTTTGGCGCTGGTGGGGCGCGTGGTTTCGGCTCGCGAGGTGACGGGCGGCCATTTGAAGCTCGAGCTTTCGCTCGACAACGGCGAGCGCCTGGGCGCCTTCGGCATCGCCATGGGCGCCCGCGCGGCCAGCCTCACGGGCGAGGTGGCAGTCTCGGGCAAGCTCCGGCCCGATCGCTACCGTGGCGGCAACGCCATCGAGCTCAAGCTGGAGAAGATTTGGTAAAGTGCGCCGATGCCCGCCTCTGACGAACAGCCGCTGATTCGCTTCAAGGGCGTGCGCAAGGCCTTCGGCCCCAAAATCATCTACGCCGGGCTCGACCTTTCGATCATGAAGGGCGAAGTGCTCACCATTTGCGGGGGCTCCGGGGTCGGCAAGAGCGTGATGCTCAAGATGCTGATTGGCCTGCTGCGCGCCGATCGCGGCAGCATCATGTTCGACGGCAAAGAGGTCACCGAGATGAAAGAGAGCGAGCTTGCCGTGGTGCGGCAGCGCATCGCCATGCTGTTTCAGAGCGGGGCCCTGTTCGACTCTCTCACCGTGGGCGACAACGTTGGGTATGGGCTCGACGAGCATTTTCGCAACAAGATGACGCCCGAAGAGCGCAACGAGCGCGTGGCGTGGGCGCTCGCCCTGGTCGGCCTGCCCGGCATCGAAGAGATGGCGCCGGCAGATCTGTCGGGCGGCATGCGCAAGCGCGTCGGCTTGGCCCGCGCCATCGCGGTGCGCCCCGAGGTGCTGCTGTACGACGAGCCCACCACCGGCCTGGATCCCATCAACACCGCGCGCGTCAACCACCTGATCACCGGCTTGCAAGAGCAGCTGAACATCACCAGCATCGTCGTCACCCACGACATGAAGAGCGCGTTTACGATCAGCGATCGTATCGCCATGGTGCACAGCTCGCGCATCATCGCTTGCGACACCGTCGAGGCCTTCCGCTCGTCGAGCGACCCTCGCGTCTCCGACTTCATCGAAGGCCGCGCGCCCGTCAAAGAGTCGGTCGAAGCGCTGTTGAGCTCCTAGTTTCTTCCGTGCCTCGATCGTGACCTGGCTTGTGGCAAGGTCGGTCGATGCGAGCCCCGCTCACTAAAGCTCGCCGAGCTCGTGAAGGTATGAGCGGTCCAGCGCATACAGGTGTGGCGCAATACGGCGGACTGGTAACCAACGGCGCGCCCCAAATCTCGGCCTCTGTCCCAGTCCCGGTCCGCCCTTCCTGCTCACTCGCTTCGCCCAGTCGTACGCTGGGCCGAAATGCCGCGCATTGACTGATTTGCGGCGAAGAGCGGAAGTGGCAAACTTCGCTCTCCTTATGACCGTCTGGGACAGGTGAGATGGCGACCTCGCGTGAGTTCAAGGTTGGAGCATTCGCGCTCGCGGGGCTCACCTGTGTTGGCGCCGTCATTTTCATGATCGGCGAGGAGCGAAAGCTCTTCGAGTCACAGCTCGTCTACCAGGCGAAGTTCGAGGAAGTTCAGGGCTTGCGGCGCGGCTCGCCGGTGCGCATGGGCGGCGTCGACATCGGCACCGTGACCGAGGTCAAGTACGGAGAAGCCGCCGAGGACAAGCAGATCCACGTGAAGATGTCCGTGGTGGAGGGCGAGTCCCGGCGCATCCGCCAAGACAGCGTCGCTACCATCGAAGGCAAGGGCCTGCTCGGCGATAAGATGATCGTGGTCACGGTCGGCAACCCGCGCTTGCCGGCCGTACCGGTCGGCGGTGAGGTCACCTCCAAAGAGGGCGACGACATCAGCGCCCTGATGGGCAAGCTCGGCTCCATCACCGTTCAGGTGGAAAAGGTGGTGGGTAACCTGGAGCGGACCACCAACTCGCTCGCCGACGAAAAGCTGCAGGGCGACCTGAAGAGCAGCGTCGAGTCGATGAACGGCATCCTCAAGTCGGTCGACGGCGGCGACGGCTACGTTGGCAAGCTGATCAAGAGCCCCGAAGAATCACAGCGTTTGTCGCAGGTCATGCAGAACCTGGAGACCGCGACCGCGCAGCTCAACCGCACCACCGCCAGCATCAACGCCATCTTGGCGCGGGTCGAAAACGGCCCCGGCCTCGCGCACGAGGTGCTGTACGGCGAAGAGTCGGCCAAGGCCGTCAGCCAATTCGGCGGCGCCGCCGACGAGCTGCGCTTGACCCTCAAAGGCATTCGCGACGGCAACGGCATCGCGCGCAGCGTGATCTACGGTGACGAAGGCTCGCAGCAGGTGCTGAGCAACTTGAACCAGATGAGCGGCGACCTGAAGCAGATCGTCGCCGACATGAAATCCGGTAAAGGCACGCTCGGCGCCTTGCTCGTCGACCCCTCGGTGTACGAAGACTTGAAGGTGGTGCTGGGCAACGTCGAGCGTAACAAGGCCTTGCGCGCGCTGGTCCGTTACTCCATCCGTCGCGACGGCACTCAGCCTGGAGTCGAAGTGCGCGATCCGGCGCCGAACGCCGTTGGCGCCAAAAAATCCGACGGGGCCGAGAGCCTCTCCGCCGAAATCGGCGCCGCTACGACGCCGACGCCCAAGCCGTAACTCTGGCGCGGCTCGACGCTCGGCGAGCGCCCGCGTTCAGACGAAAGTGCCCGCGTTCCGGCGAGCGCCCGCGCTCCGGCGAGCGCCCGCGTGCAGGCCGGCGAAGCTTCGCCGAATGAGTCAGGGTTGGCGGCCAGGCGGTCCGCCGTACACCGTGCCCGGCGCGCCGCCGGTGCCTCCGCCGCCGGTGCCTCCGCCGCCGGTGCCTCCGCTGGCGGCGCCTCCGCTGCCTCCATTGCCGGCGTTTCCGCTCGCCCCGCCGTTGGCAACGCCTCCGCTGCCGGCGTTTCCGCTCGTCCCGCCGTTGGCGACGCCTCCGTTACCCGAGAGGCCGGCGCCGCCCGCTCCGGCGTTTCCGCCTCCGCCCCCGCTACCCATTCCAGCGCCGCCGTCCGGCGGTAGGCCGTAAGCGGGCGCGAAGCCACCGAACGGCGGCACCCCGTATGGCTGGGCGATGTTGCCGCCCATGCCGTTGAACGTGCCGGCACTGTGCTGACCGCTCGCTCCGGCCCCACCCGACGCGCTCGCGCCGCCCGGGCTGGAGCCAGCGTGCGAGCCCCCGGCCCCGCCGGTGCCTGGTTTGTCCACCTCGGACTCGCCCCCGCACGCCACGAGCGCGGCCGCGCCGACCAAGCTGGCACCGAAGGCGAACGTTGCCGCGCGGCTCAGCCGGACGCGCGGCAATGCCGGAGCCGGCGCAGCGGCGAGCCGGAGCTCGACCGAACAAAACGGACACGTGGCCTCGCTCTGCCGCACGTGACGCGCGCAGCTCGGACAGGGAAAAAGGTGATTCATGCGACCGCTCCTCCTCGCTCGTTACCCGGAAGCCTGCAGCCTAGCAGCAAAGCCCGGCCGAGCTAGGCGCGGCGATTGGCGCGTGAATGCGGGGAGCGAGCTCGAGGGGCAGGCGTCAACGCGCTTTGCCCAGCGCCCGCTCGAAGAAGCGCGAGCTTTGCGCCAGCTGCTCGACGTAACCTCGTACGTCTTCGCGCGCTTCCGAGCCCAGCTGGGCGAACGGTACGACGTGCTCGTTCGGGACGTAGCGGAACGTGAAGTTGATGCGGCGCGTGCGGAAGCCATCGATTTCGGGCGGGAGCGCGAAGCCGGCGCGCTTGTCCACGCGCTGCACGCGGTGAAAAACGCGATCTTTGAACAAGCTGCCGCCGAAGATTTGCAGGCTGCCGTCGTCCAGCCATTGCGAGGCCAAGGGCGCCTCTCGCTCGCCGATGCGGCGTGATCGAACGAACTGGAACAGCGCACGCTCGCCGATGGACAGCGACGCGACCGGCCCGGGCTCGAAGTCGCGGTGCTCGCCCACGCGCGCGGTATCGAGCCAGCGCTCGCCTTGCCGCCGGGCCCCATAAAAGTTGACGAGGCACGTGTTGAGCCGGTAGCCGCTGGGAATATCCTTGCGGGGGAACAGCTTGGCCACGCGTCGCTCGGTGTCGGCCACGATGCGTCCGAGCACCTCGGGAAAGGGCTCGGCGGCCACGCAGCGGTCCTGAGTTCCGCGCGGAGGGCGGTAGTAATCCAGGCAGGCGAACTGCCAGTTGCCGAGCCAATACACGGGCCGCAAGAGCTCACGCTGCTCTTGGCCGGCGGGCGGGGCGCGCCGCGTCGAGTAGCGCTGCTCCCAAATCGGCCGCAGCGCCGTGAGCCACGTCAGCAGCTGCTCGCGATCGCGCGCCTTCAGGTAGCTCGGAAAGTAGTGGTGTCCGCGAGGATCGTGGACTTCTTTCGGCGGAGCGCTGGGTCCGCGAGGCCCGCGCGACGAGTGAGACGGGGGCTCGGCCAAGGCGTGAAAATGCGCTTACACGAGTGTGGTCGGAGCGTGAAGGGATATACTCGCCCCATGCGCTTTCTGGAGCGGCTGGGCCGCGCGATCCTGATCCTCACGGTCTTCGGCATCGCGTCGTACTTTTCGATGCAGTCTGGCACGGGCGGGCTGTGGCGCGGGCTCGAGTCGGCGCATGCGGTCACCGCTCCGGGGCAGCCCAAGGCTCCGTACGATCTCACCCAGCTGGTGGCCGTCAACGAGACGCTCAACACCATCCGCACCAAGTACGTGGACCCGAGCCGCGTGAAGCCGCGGCAGATGTTCCTGTCGGCGCTGAACGAGATTCAGCGCGAGGTCGCGCAGGTCATCGTTCGGCACGAAGACAAGGCCAAGGTCGTCAAGGTGCAGGTCGACAGCGAGTCGGCCGATTTCCGCGTCGACAACGTGCAGGGCCCTTGGGACGTAGCGGCCCGCCTGCGTGAAGTGTTCAGCTTCTTGCAAGCCAACCTGAAAGACACCGAGGTCGACTTGCGGGAGGTCGAGTACGCGGCCTGCAACGGCATGCTGCGCACGCTCGACCCGCACAGCGTATTTTTGAGCCCCGAGTCGTACCGCGAGATGAACCTGTCGACGTCGGGTCACTTCGGTGGCCTCGGCATCGTGATCTCGATTCGCGATCAAGCGCTCACCGTGATACGGCCCATGCCGGGCACGCCCGCCGGCCGCGCCGGTCTGAAGCGGCTCGATCGCATCACCAAGATCAACAACGAGTCGAGCTTGAACATGCCGCTCGACGACGCGGTGGGGCGCCTGCGCGGCAAGCCCGGCTCCAAGGTCACGGTCTGGGTACACCGCGACGGCTCCGAAGGCTGGGCGGGCTCGCGGCCCTTCGAGCTGACGCGCGAAGAGATCCAGGTAAAATCCGTGGACTATCGCGCGCTTGGCGGCGGCGTGGGTTACATCCGCTTGAAGCAGTTCCAAGCTTCCAGCTCCGACGAGCTGGACCAAGCCCTGAGCGAGCTCGGCAAGAAGGAAAGGATCAAGGGCTTGGTGCTCGACCTGCGCGGCAACCCCGGTGGTCTGCTCGAGCAAGCCGCCAAAATCGCCGATCGCTTCTTGGACGAGGGCGTCATCGTCTCGACCGTCGGTACCGCCGAGGGCCGCGAAGAAAAGCGCGCCACTCGCCACGGCACCGAGCCAAACTACCCGATCGCCGTCTTGGTCAACGGCTCCAGCGCGAGCGCGAGCGAGATCGTCGCCGGCGCCCTGAAGAACCTCGACCGCGCGGTGATCGTCGGCCAGACCACGTTCGGCAAGGGCTCCGTCCAGCTGGTGTTCCCCAACGTCACGCCCGAGCACGCTGCGCTGAAGCTCACGATCGCCCAGTACCTGACGCCCGGTGACATCTCGATTCAAGGCGTGGGCGTCGCTCCCGACGTCGAGCTCGACCCCATGACGGCCGATACCCTGGAGATGGACCTATACCGCTCCGAGCGTGGCCTGCGTGAGCGCGACCTGACCAAGAGCCTGACCGGTGCGGCCAAGCACCCCACCGAGCAGTCGTTCTTCCGCATGCGCTTCAACCTGCCCGAGACCGAGCGCGCCAAGATCCGCGAGCGCGGCGGCGATGTCGACCAGGACGAGTTCGAGCTGGACACCCCCATCAAAATCGCCCGAGATTTGGCGACCAAAATGGCGCCGGGCAAGCGCCTGGAGCAGCTCCGCGCCGTGAAATCGGTGCTGGAAAAGCTGCAAGCCACCGAGGTCGACGCCATCGCCGCCGAGTTGAAGCGCCTCGAGATCGACTGGGCGGCGCCGCCCAAAGATTTCACCAACGCCCCCAAGCCGGGTGACTTCGAGGTCACGACCAAGACCGACAAGCCGAACGACACCGTCACCTCGGGCGAGAGCATGTCGCTGAAGGTCTCGGTCAAGAATAAGGGTACCGCGCCCGTCTACCAGCTGCGCGCCATCACCAAGAGCGACGGCGCCTATTTCGACGAGAAAGAGCTGGTGTTCGGCAAGGTGATGCCGGGCGAAACCAAGACCGCCACCGTTCCCCTCGGCTTTTGTGACATCGACGGCCACAAGCCCGGCTCGACCGAGCCGCTCCCGCTCGACGCCAAGCGCGTCTGCAAGATCCCGCTCGACGCGGACACGCGCGCCGACGTCATCAAGGTGCGCTTCTTCGCCGAGGGCTCCGAGCCGCCGCAAGAAGCTGAAGTGCGCACCACCATCACCGCGCAGCCCCAGCCCATCTTCGCCTACACGTACCAAATTGCCGACAACCGGCCGGGCAACGGTGACGGGCAAATTGCCCGCGGCGAAGGCGCGACCGTCTACATGACGGTCAAGAACGTCGGTAAGGGCAAGTCGTTCGAGACGCAGGCAAACTTGCGGAACCTGACCGGTGACGGCCTCTTGCTGCACGCGGGCCGCTTCGACGTGTCCAACATGAAGCCGGGCGACACGCGCACCGTGGCCTTCACGTTCGACGTGCTGGACGAGCTGCAGGAGAATTTCGTCAACTTCGAGCTCAGCGTCACCGATCGCGACCTGCGCGTGGGCTCGAGCGAGAAGGTGAAGCTACCCCTGACCAAGAGCCCGCTTGCGCTGGTCAAGGCCACCGGCAAAGTGGCGCTCACGACGGTCGCGGGCGTGCGTGGCCAACCGCTCGGCGCCGCGCCGGTTTTGGCCGAGCTCGACAAAGGCGCCGTGCTCGACAAGCTGGGCACGTTTGGCCCATACACCAAGGTGGCTTTGGGCGACGACCGCTTCGGCTTCGTGGAGACCAAGGCGCTGAAAGACGGCGCGGCCGGTCCGGTGAAGGTGGCGCTCAAGCCGCTCCTCTCGCACTCTCCGCCCTTGCTCGAGGTCACGCCGGCCAAGCTGTCGGTGCGCGACGCCAAGGTGCACATCGAAGGCCAAGCCAACGACTCCGACAAGGTGCTCGACACGTTCGTCTTCGTCGGCTCCAAGAAGGTCTTCTATCAATCGAACCGCAAGGCCGAGGACCAGACCAAGCTCAAGTTCTCCCTCGATACCGAGCTCCAGCCCGGCATCAACGTCATCACCGTCGTCTCGCGCGAGAGCGAAGACACCACCAGCCGCTACACCATGGTCGTCCGGCGCGACGGCCCCAACGGCGAAGCCTTGAAGACCACCCGCGGCGAAGCGCTGGGCGACGACCTGGGCATGGACTCTGAAGACTGAGCAGGGTCGCGCGGCGGGCGCGTGATTCGTGCCCGCGCGCGCATAACTTGGCTCAAATTTTCGCGCGATTGCAGCTTTTCGAGGCGGGCGCAGCGGGCTTCTTGGCCGCGCCGCTTTTGTGGAAATTGTGCGGGCATTTACCGCTGTTAACGACCACCATGGGCGCTCGATGCGCGACTTTCGGCGAGTGACTTGGACGGTTGGCTTCGCGACTTTGCTGGCAGCCTGTGTGGATGACGGCGCACCCGTTCAAGGTGTGGCCGGGCAACCTGCATCAGCTGGCCAGGCGCCAGTAGCAGGCAGCGTCTCGAGCCCCACGGCGGCGAACGGGGGCAGCGCCGCGACCACCGGCGGAACGAGCGCGACCCATGGTGGCACCGTGAGCGTTGCCGGCAGCAGCCAAGCCGGAGGCAATGGCAACGCCGGAACGGACGCGGCTGGCGGCAGCGCTGGCGCAGGCAATGGCAGCGCCGGGGCGGGCGGCGGCAGCGCTGGCGCGGGTGGCGGCACGGCGCCCATGAACAAGGTCTTCAGCCAGTGTCGGCTGCACTTCGGCACCATCGACAGTAAAGCCAAAGAGAACCCGTCGATGATTCCCGAGCTCGACTTCTTCACGCCGGGCTGGATGGGCCTGGCCGATACGTTCGATCAAAAATACGTGTGCGACGAGGGCAAAGAAGGCGCCGTCCTCGGCAAGCAAGTACCGGTGATCGTCGCTTACGTGTCGGCGTTCTACGTGAAGCGCCACCACGGTGGCTTGTGCGACTGCAACGTCAATACCTGCGGTCAGCTCGAGGGCAAGCCCAACGACTTGTGTAACTTCGGCTCGAAGTACATCCAGGAGAGCCTGCCGGCCATCATCGACGTGTACAAGAGCTACGCCCAGGGCTACGCCGGCTGCTACGGCACGACCCGCCCCATCATCTTCGAGATGGAGCCCGATTTTTATCAGTACACGGACCCCAACCAGGGTGATCCGATGACCAAAGACGAAGCCGGGAAAATCATTGGTCAGTACGTGGCCGCGATCAAACAGTACCTGCCCAACGCCTACTTCTCGCTCGATCTCTCACCGTGGGTGGATGACAACGGCGCGACCAATGGCAAAGATTGGTACTCGCACTTCGATCTTTCGCTGTTCACCTTCGTCAACACTTCGGGCGGCAGCACGCTGGCCGCGAGCAGCAAGATTCGTAACGACAATATGATGACCTGGGCGGGGGCCAGCCAAGTCACCGGCAAGGGCGTGTTGGCCGACACCGGCTACGGCGCGGCAGGCGTGTCGGCCGGGCACGACGCCAATTGGGACAACGTGAACGACCTGAACGCCCGGCTCGCCGACGGCGTGATCTCGATCAGCCAGTACAACCCCAAGGCGGACTGGGGTGCCACCATCGCGAGCCTCCGCAGCCAGCTCAAGACTCCCAAATTTTGTCCGTGAACGCCGGCTGTTGACAGCGCCCGGCGCCGTGACACCATGCGCGCCGCCATGTCCCAGGCCGAATATCCGAACGTCACCGCCGTCGCCAAAGCCAACGTTTACTTCGACGGCAAAGTCGTGAGTCACACGCTCAAGCTCGCCAGCGGAGCCAAGGTGACGCTCGGCTTGATCTACGCGGGCGAATACCACTTTGGCACCGACGCTCCGGAGCGGATGGACATCACCGCCGGCAGCTGCGAAGTGAAGCTGGACGGCGAGACGACCTGGAAGAAGTACGAAGGTGGCTCCTTCTTCAAGGTACCGGGTAAGTCGGGCTTCGACATCAAGGTCGCGTCCGGCATCGCCGAATACGTGTGCGCTTACGAATAAACGCTAGACCCGGCCTTGCGGGCGCCAACAGCGCGCGGCTCGGAGGCTGAGGGGCCAAAGCGGGCCGCGGCGCTGGTCGGCCGTTGGCGTCAGGCTGCGCTCGCCGTATGCTGGACTTTCCCGATGAAATTCGACGCGCCCTATTGCCTGACCCATCAGGATGGCAAGACCCACTACGCAAGCGGTGAAATCCGGAAGCAGCGCCTGCTGGCCGAGATCCCGAGGCGTGGGCGCTGGCCGGTGTTCAGCATGGTGCCGTTCTCGCAGCTGCGCGAACGCGGCTTCGACGTGCACGATCACGGCGAGGAGATCTTGTCGCTGGTGCCCAGCGAGCACCGAGAGATCGAGCTCGACCAAGTGCTGCCCGACGGCGAAGCTCCGGAGGTGCGCATGGTCGGCGCGCCCAGCTTCGAGATGGACGACGCCGAGTTCGAGACCAACGTCGCGCGGTTGATCAAGGACGAAATCTGCCGCGGCGAAGGCTCGAACTTTTTGCTCTCGCGCAAAGCGCGCGTCCAAATCGCGAATTTCGATTGGAAGGTGGCCAACACCATCTTCCGGCGCCTAGCCAGGAACGAGTTCGGCGCCTACATGACCTTCTGCTTCCACGACGGAGAGCGCTTCTTCGTCGGTTCGTCGCCGGAGCGCCACGTCACCATCCGCCGAGGGGTGGTGAAGATGAACCCGATCTCGGGCACCTTGCCCAAGGCGCAGCTCAAGCAGCGGGCAGACCTGATCGAGTTCTTGTCCGACCCCAAAGAGGTCAACGAGCTGTTTCAGGTCGTGGACGAAGAGCTGAAGATGATGTCGCGCATCTGCAGCTCGGGCGGCGACGTACACGGCCCCTACCTGAAAGAGATGAGCACGCTCATCCACACCGAATATTTGCTGCAGGGTCACACCGGCGGCGACTACATGGACGCCTTTCGCGACTCGATGTTCGCCGCGACCATGATCGGCAGCCCGCTCGAGAACGCAGCCCGCGTGATCAAGAAGTACGAGCGTGAATCGCGTCGCTACTATTCGAGCGCGCTGCTCGTCACCGGTCTGGACGAGGCGGGTCACGAGTTTTTGGACAGCGCCATCACCATTCGCACCATGGAGGTGTCGGCGCAGGGTGAAGCTACCATTCAGAGCGGCGCCAGCATCGTGCGCGACTCCGTGCCGGAGCGCGAGTCCAACGAAGTGAAGACGAAGGCCGCCGGCTTGCTGCGCGCCATCAACAGCGCCGAGCCCAGCCAGCCCACTTTGTCGAGCTACCGCGACACTTTAGTCGACCAGGTGCTGGCCTCGCGCAACCAATATTTGTCGCGCTTCTGGATGGAGAAGCAGCACAACTCGTACGTGGATGCACGCCTCGAGGGCCGCTCGATTCTCATCATCGACAACGAGGACGAGTTCACCCACATGTTGAGGCACGTGCTCACCCACCTGGGTATGCGCGCGCGCGTGGTCGACTTTCGCGCTGCGGCGCCGCTGGTGGGTGAGAGTGATCTCACCTTGGTCGGTCCTGGGCCGGGCGATCCGACCGACCTGCACGACCCGAAGATGAAGGTCGTGCACGCCATCGTGCAAGATTTACTGACGCGAAAAGCGCGCTTCTTGGCGGTTTGCCTGGGCCACCAGGTGCTCTGTCACCGGCTGGGCATGCGCGTCGAGCCGACCGATCCACCGCTGCAAGGCGTGCAAAAGTCGATCGAATTTTTCGGCCGCCGCGAGCCTGTCGGCTTCTACAATACCTTCTTTGCGCGTCGCCCCAGCGACCCACCCGCCGGGCTCGAGATCGCGAGTGAGGCCGACGGCAGGGTCACGGCCTTGCGCGCCGAGCACTTCTGCAGCTTTCAGTTTCACGTCGAGTCGGTCTTGACCACCAACTCGGTGCCGCTACTGCGAGACGCACTCCTGTGGGTTACGTCGGGCCAGCTGGGCAGCGTGGTTCCTCCGCCGCACGGCGCCTCGTCCGAGCGCTGAAGCGACCGACCAATCCGCCTCACCGGGGCGCTTCGCTACTGCGGGGTTCGACACCTTGCCGAGGAACGCGCTGTCGAGCGCTGGCGCGAAAGTTGCCATTGCCGGGGCGGGCCATGTCGCTCCTCTTCAAGCACGGATCTTTGGTGTTTTTGGCCGCTGCTTTGGCGGCACCACCCGCCTTGGCGGAGGGTCCCAGCAGCGAGGCCAGCGTGGAGGCCCGGCGAGACGCGGCGAAGGCCAAGTTTCAGCGCGGCTCGGAGCTGTACGACGCGGGCCAGTACGCCGACGCGGTCCACGCCTTCATGGAGGCAGATCGGCTGTCGCCGAGCGCCGCCCTCTCGTTCAACATCGCGCGGGCCTACGAGCGTCTGAGTGACACCAGCGGGGCGCTCCGTTGGTATCGCGACTACCTGCGCCGCAGCCCCAAGGCAAAAAATGCGGCTGAGGTGCAGCAGAAGGTCTCGGCCCTGTCTCAGACCATGGCCCAGAGCGGCGTGCAGCAGGTCACGGTGCTCTCCACGCCCCTGGGCGCCGAGGTGGTGCTCGACGGGCGCGCGGTCGGCGTCACGCCCTTCACGGGCGACTTGGCGCTCGGTAAGCACCGTGTGCTCTTGACGCTGTCTGGGTATCGAGACGCCAGCCACGACGTGCTCTTGGCCGCCGATGGCCCGCTCGACGTGAGCTGGTCGCTCGACCGCGCCCCCGCGCCGCTCGCCAGCAAGGCCGCGCCTGCGCCGGCACCCGGGGCCATGGATCGACACTCTGGGCGTCGCTTTGGCGTCGCCCCGTGGGTGATCGCCGGCACCGGTATCGTGGGGTTGGGGGGCGCGCTCGGCTTCGAGCTCGCCCGGCATTCGCACGAGAACGAGGCCAAAGATGCCGATCAGCTCGGCTTCAAGCAGCACACCGACGCGATGGAGCGCGATAAGACGGTCGCGCGCGTGCTGGTTGGCGTCGGTGGCGCGCTGGTCGTCACCGGCGCGGTCATGCTGCTCTTGGACCAAGGGGCGGGGTCACCGGCCAGCCCGCGCGTCGCGCTCGGTTGCACCTTCTCCGGCTGCTCGGCCTCGGCGCGAGGTGCGTTCTGATGGCGCCGCTCGTCAGGTTGATGGGCCTCTTTGGCGCGCTGCTGCTGCTCGCCGGTTGCGAATCGGGCATCTCGTTGAGCTTGGACGGCAAGCCGTGCGATCCGCGCGGGCAATGCTTGTCGGGCTACGTCTGCGACGTCGAGAGCAACCTGTGCGTGAAGAAGGGCACGCAGGCCCAACCCATCGGCGACGACACGTGCAGCTCTTCGGAGACCACCTGCGGCGGCAAGTGTAGCGATCCGGAGCGCGATCCGAAGAACTGCGGCGGCTGCGGCGCCCTGTGCGACGCTCCGACCAACGGCACCGCGGTGTGTTTGGATGGTGACTGCAACTTCGTCTGCAACAAGCCCTTCTCTGCGTGCGGCAGCCAGTGCACGAATCTCGCCACGGACGCCGAGAACTGCGGCGCTTGCGGGCACGTTTGCGCCGCCAGCGCCGGCGCGGCCCCCGCTTGCGACGACGGCGTGTGCACGCTCACCTGCCAGGAGCCGTTTCTGGCGTGCGGCGACGGCTGCGTGGACACCGGCAGCGATCCGCGACACTGCGGAGGTTGTGACCGTCCTTGCGCCGCCGGCAAGGTTTGTGAGAGCGGCGCGTGCGCCGACGTGTGCGAGGCCGGCAAGCTCAACTGCGGCGGCGCGTGCGTAGACCCGACGGTCTCGGCTGAGCACTGCGGGGCGTGCGGCACGCGCTGCTCGGCCCCGCAAGGCTCCGTCGCCAAGTGCGTCGACGCTACTTGCTCTGCCGTGTGCGCAGAAGGCCGCGCCTCTTGCGACGGCGCTTGCAGCGACCTCGAGAGCGACGCCGACAACTGCGGCGAATGCGGCAAGCGCTGCGATTCCCCCGCCAACGGCAGCGCGAGCTGCTCGGCCGGACGTTGTCAGACCATCTGCGAAACCGGCTTTGCCAGCTGCGACGGCGCTTGCGTCAAGACCAGCAGCGATCCGTCCAACTGCGGAGCGTGCGGAAAGACCTGCGCCAAGGGCGAGGTGTGCAGCTCCGGCAAGTGCAGCCTGGTGTGCCCGAGCGGCACGCAGAATTGCTCCTCGGCCTGCGTGGACGTGAAGAGCGACCCGGCCAACTGCGGCCAGTGCGCCAAGATGTGCGGGGGCGCTTCGCACGGCAAGGCCGCCTGCTCGTCCGGGAAGTGCGGGCTCAGCTGCGACGCGGGCTACGCCGAGTGCGGAGGCGCTTGCCTCAGCCTCGACGCCGACCCCAACAACTGCGGCGCCTGCGGCAAGGTCTGTCCGGGCACCTCGGGCGGCGCGGCGGCGTGCGCCGACGGCAAGTGCACTGTTCAATGCAACGCGGGGCTGCAGGCTTGTGGCTCCCAATGCGTAGACACCGGGTCCAGCCGAGAAAACTGCGGCGGCTGTGGCAAGGAGTGCGGCGAAGGCGAGTTTTGCCAACAAGGCAAGTGCGCCGACGAATGCGGCGCGAAGACGTCTTGCGACGGCTCTTGCGTGGAGCTGAGCAGCGACACGGCCAACTGCGGCGAGTGCGGCAACGCCTGTTCGGCCCCGGTTGGGGCCGCGCCGCGTTGCGACATGGGCAAGTGCAGCTTTCAGTGCACGGGCACCAGCAAGAAGTGCGGCAACGCGTGCGTCTCGACCCAGAGTGACCCCGCCAACTGCGGCGAGTGCGGTAAAGAGTGCCCGGCTTCGGACGGCAGCACGGCGAGCTGCGTGCAAGGGCAGTGCAAACAGACGTGCAACGCGGGCCTCTCGCAGTGCGGAGGCAAATGCGTGAGCACGCTCACCGACGCGGAAAATTGCGGAAAGTGCGGCAGAAAATGCGCGGGCCGAAAGAGCTGCCTGCTCGGGATTTGCCTGTAGCCGCGCACGCGGCCTGGCGCCTCAACCCAGCGCGCTGAGCAAGACCTTCAGCTTCCAGCCCGTCTCTTGCAGCTCGCTCGCGCTGTCGGACCCGCTGACGATGCCGGCGCCCACGTACAGGTGCGCGAGCTTGCCCGAGATGACGCCGGAGCGCAGCGCGACCGCGAAGTCGGCGTTGTCTTTGGAGTCGATCCAACCGATGGGGCCGCTGTACCAGCCGCGCTCGTCGGGCTCGTGCTCGGCGATGAAGCGGAGGGCCGGCGCGGTGGGGTAACCACCTACGGCGGGCGTGGGATGAATGCGCGAGAGCAGCGAAAGGGCGCGCTCCGGGGCGCGCAGCGTCGCGCTGATTGGCGTCTTCAGGTGCAAGATGTGGCGCGCGCGGTGGGCGAACGGTCGCTCTGGCAACGGCTGCAGGTCCGCGACGGGGCGGAGGCGCTCGACCAAGTCTTGCACCACCGGTGCGTGCTCCGCGAGGAGCTTGGCGTCGCTGAGCAGTTGCTCGGCTGCGCCGGCGTCGCTGGCCGGGAGCGAGCCCGCGACCGCCTCGGTCTCGATGCGCAGGCCGTCTTTGGCCAGCAGGCGTTCGGGCGGGGAACCGATGAAAGTGGCGCCGTTCACCCGGAAAGCGAAGCGGGGCGCGTTGGGACCGCTCTCGCGCAGCCGCGAAAGCACGCGCGCGGCCGAGAGCTCCCGGGCGAAGCGCACCAGCACGCGCCGCGCCAAGACCACCTTCTCCAGAGAGCCGGTCGAGATGGCGCGCTTCACCTGGGCGATCTGCTCACGCCACTCTTCGGCGCTGCGCTCGGCCAGCTCGAAGGGGCCGGGTGCCGTGTCGAGCTCCGGCTGCCGTCCGGCACTGGCCGTCGCCACGAGCTGCGAGGCCTCGTTCAAGAAACGGGCGCGCTCGGCCGCCGAGGCCAGCTCTTGCGGAGACGCCGCCAAAGTCAGCCAGGCGCGGTCTTCGCGCCGCGTGTACGTGAGGCGTGGGAGCACGAGCTGCCCTTCGCCGAAACCATCCCAAGGAGCTTGGCGCGCGCGACCGGTTTGGAACGCGAAGCCGCCCACCACGCGAGGCTCGGGCGCGCTCGGATCGACCGAGGCGTGCGGCGCCAGCGAGCCCCACAGCTCCTGCAATTGGCGGTCGATGCTGGCGAAGCGGTCGGAGCCGGAGCCGAGCAGCCGCTTGGCCACACCAATGCCTACGAACTCTTCGTCGCGCCCGCCCGACCAGTACCAAGCGTCGGCGCGTGGCTCGACCGCGAGCAGCGATTCGGCCTGCAGTAGGGGTGCAGGAACACTCAACCACTGCAGCGTCTTGGAGCTAGCGGCTTCGGACAGACCTCGCTCCAGCAAGTGGAGGGTGCGATCGACGGACTCTGGCTGCGTCATCAACGTAGGGCGGCTGTCCGCTTTCACGAATTATTGAAACTTTAGAGGTATCTGTCAAGGCGCGCCCCGGCGCTGCTGCTCGAGGCTTAACCACCCGAAAGGATTACGGAATCAAGCTGCGCTACGCCTTCTCGAACACGCCTAAAGTTTCGAGGTGAGGGGTGTTGGGAAAGAGGTCGTAGGCCTCGAGCGCGCTGAGCCGGAACGTACGCAGCAGCTCGGCCGCGTCACGTTCGAACGAGCCAATGTCGCACGACACGTACACGAAGCGCTCGGGCGGGGCCTGCCCGAGGGCTAGCAGCAGCTCCGGATCGAGGCCCTTTCGAGGCGGATCGGCGATCACGAGATCGCTTTCGGCGACCCAGCGGCCGTGGCTGCCGGCCGCGCCGGCGTGTACCGCTACTTTGGCTCTCACCGCGTCGGGCAGCGCGGCGACGCCGTGCGCCAAGCCTTCGAGCGAGCCCGGGCCCAGCTCGTTCAGGTTCAAGGCCGACGCGCCTGGAGCGAGGCCGAGCCCGATGGCGCCCACCCCCGCGTAGTATTCGGTGATGCGGCTTGCCGGGCGCGCCAGCTCGCGCACCCGCGCGCCCAGCTGCATGGCCAAGTCGAGGTTGCTTTGGCCGAACGCGCCGGGCGGGTAGAAGATGCTGGCGTCGCCGGACAGATCCCGCACGTGCGCGGGGCCGTACAGGAGCTGCCAATGAGGCCCCAAAATGGCGTTGGTCCGCTGGGGGTTGCCGTTCCACCACAAGCTGTGCAGGTCTTCGCCCAGCGCGGCTTGCAGATCGGCAAAGAGGTCGCGGAGCGCGTCGGGGGTTTCGTCGTTGCTGATCAGCGTGACTTGAGCGCGCTGCGTCTCGCGCTCGACCACGACTTGCAGGTACCGCGCGAGCCCAGCATGCGCCGCGTCGGAGTAGGTGGGAACGCGATGGCTTGCGAGCGTGTCGCGCACTCGGGCCGCGACGCGATTGATGACCGGGTGGTGCACCAGGCAGCGCGGAATGTGCACCACCCGGTGAGAGCCGGCCTCGAAGATGCCCAGCTTGGGGGCGTCGGCGCGGCCGCGAATGGCCAAGCGCGCGCGGTAGCGGAAGGCCTGCCGTGGGCTCTCGTGGACGAGCGGCGGAGCTGCACCCGAGCGCGCTGCCAGCGCCTGGAGCCGCGCCACGGGCTCCGGCGGCAGGCCCGGCTCCGCCAGGCGCGGGCAGCCGGGGCAGCTAGGCTGGTGGGGGCAGATCAGAGCCGACATGTCGTAAACGCAGTTTGCAGGAGCGCGGAGCCTGCTAACAAGAAGGCTGGCTCGTGTCCAAGCTTGTCTCGCCTTCTGCTCGCCGCCCATTGCTGGCCGTGCTCGGGCTCGTGGTGACGGGGCTCTTGGCGGCGGCGCTCCTGAAGGGGACCCGGCGGCAACCGCACGCGCCCGCCAGCGAGCGGCCCACCAGCTCTTCGCCCGCCGCGCGCCCCCCGCTCGCCAGCTCCGCCAGCGCGGCTCCGAGCGCCGCGCCCCCGTTGCTGGACGAATCGCCCGATGACCTCTTGGCCCAGCGCGAGGTGCTGTTCAAAAACCTTCAGCAACAGCTGGGCCTGGACGACGCCGCTTTGCAGAAGACGCGCGCCATTTTCGAAGGCTCGCGCTGGTTGGGTCAAGGCAACCCCAAGATTACCCGTCATCCAATGACGCGCGCCGAGTGCCAGGCCATCCGAGCCGCGCGCTCTTTTCGCGCGGGCGACGCGCGCTGCGGCGCTCCCAATATGGTGCCCGTGTTCGACCCGGGCGCGGGCGGCACGGCAGAAAATGCCAAGCTGTGCGTCGACCAATACGAGTACCCGAACATCGCGTGCGACTACCCGGTGACGTGGGTCAAATCAGACGAGGCCGAGCACCTGTGCCAGGCTCAGGGCAAGCGCTTGTGCGACGCGCACGAATGGGAAGGCGCGTGCGCGGGAGCGCTGCACACGCCCGAGCAGGACTACACGTTCGGTGAACGCCGCCTGCAGCAAGAATACCTGCACAACAAGAGTCGTGAAATCGTATGGGCTTACGGCAAGCAGAAGAACCACACGCTGTGCGCCACTGGCAGCCGTAAGAGCCCCAAATGCTACGCCCCGAGCTGGGAGCTGTGCGGCAGCAATACGTATCCGGCCGGCGCGTTCCCCGAATGTGTGAGCCCCTTCGGTGTGTACGATCAGCACGGCAACGCGGCCGAGCACATGAACCTGCCGCTCGTGGCCGAAGAGCTGGGCAGCCGCGGCGGCACGGGCGAAAACGAGATGAAGGGCAGCTGGTTCATCTTTCAACAGCTCGAGGCCCACGAAGACGATTGCCGCTGGCGCGCGCTCGCCTGGCACGCCGGCAAGCTGATGGCCAATGACGCGCACCGTAACTATCACCTCGGTTTCCGGTGCTGTAAGGACCTGTAGCGGCGTCGGCGCCCGCGCCGCGGCGCGGGCACGCCAGCAGCAGCTGCTGAAGCCAGCAAGCTGCTGGTCGACTGGCTCGACAGAGGCGGCTTCAAAATGCAGTACAAGGAAGTGAACCGCGATCACGTCGGCATGGTTCCGGTCGTTCTGCCAGACGTCTTCGACTTCTTCGATGCTGCTCCGGCGAGATAGAGCGAGGTGCGCTCGCTCGTGTTGCCTACGTCATTCGCAGGCCAACACGGAGCTCAGCACCTCACGGAACGCCGCGTCGAGCTCGGCCGCGTTCTTCGCGGCGTAATAGGTGGCCGTCCCCGGGACCACAGGGTCAGCGGCGTAAGAAGCCGCGAGCACGTTGTTCGGTGTGCACGCCTGATACTTCAGGGCTTCTGGCGGTGCGTGCACGGGCAAGCCTGTGCCGGCATTCGCCACGTCTTGCATGAAGTCCGCACCACAGCGACCCCACGCCGCCTCGCAGCCCCCATTGCTATCGGTGAGATCGCCCATCCCGATCACGAAGGTCGTGATACCGAGCGCCTTCGCGTCCTGCACCGCCTTGATGGCTTCGTCGGAACCACATTGCGGATCGAGCACGGTGCAGGTGTTGGGGTTGCCATCGGTGACCAACACGATGTACTTTGGCCCGGGCGGAGCGCTGGTATCGGCGGCCAGCTTCTGCGCGACCTTGGCCAGGGCCGCGCCGGTTGGTGTATCCCACTTGTAGGGCGCGCTCTCGTTCCACTCGGCGTTTTGAGCCGAATAACGTGCGTTGATCGCCTCGAAATTGTCGAGGTCATAGTCTACTTCGAACAGCACCGGGCACTCGGGTCCGCCCGGGGAGCCTCCGCGAAAACTCGTGAAGCCAAAGCGTATCTCGCCCTGGAACGTGGCTACGATGCCGTCCTCGGGCTTCATCAGCGCTTCAAACAGTGGATCCCAGAGGCTCTCTCGTGGGTCGAACATGCTCGACGAGTTGTCGATGAGCAATAGCACGCTCGGAATCACGGCCTCTCCGCAGTCGCCCTCGTGAGCGCCTCCGCTACCTGCGTTCCCATGGCTCAGCGCGCCTCCGCTGCCGTCGCCTCCGTTCGTTGGGCCATCGCCTCCGTCACTTTGGGCACCCGTGTCGTGCCCTCCTTTACCTCCACTCGCCATGCCATCGCCTCCGTCGCCGCTGTTCACGGTTCGCGCGCCGCCGCCGGCCATGCCAGCGTCATCGCCGCCGTCGCCGGAAGGCGCGCCTCCGCCATTCGCGCCGTTCGTTCCTGCGGCGCCGTTCTGGTTGCCATTCCCGGCAGCGGCCGCGCCACCACCCCCAGTGCCACCGGGAGCGACGTGCGACGTGCCGCAGGCCCAGACCCCAGCGCTCCCCAGAAGCAAAAGTCGCAACGATTTACTCGCAAAGATCCGGATAGGCATTCACCCTAGAGTGGACTCCTTCAGCACCGTTTCCAAGAACCCGAGTTGCAAAGCGTTTTCACCCCTCTCCAATGTCGAGGTCCAGGGCTGCTGGCTCGTTGAGCTTTCGGAGCGAGGCCCGCGAGATATCGCAGGGAGATCGAGAGATCGGGAGCGAGAGGTTTTTGGTTCGAGTCGCACGCCCTCGATCCCGAACGCGCGAGACCCCGAGCGCGGCGGGCTCAATTCTCGAACAGAGTGCCTTGGGTGGGGGCGGACGCGATGGGCGCCGCGGCGGGCAATGGCTCGCTGGTGAGGGCGCGCCGGCCGGAGACGATCACTTCTTCGCGGCCGTCTTCGGTGACTTTGCGGATCAAGCGGTAGGTGGTGTTGCCGTCGGCGCGCGCTACTTCGGGGGCGGCGATCAGCAGCTGCAGATCGAGGCTCTCGCACAGATCGAAGAGCGAGCCGAGGTTGTCTTGGGACAGCCGGTTGGCCTCGTCCAAGAACAAGAAGCGTAGCGAGCCGGGGCCGCGGCGCGCGCGCAGCAGGTTGGCGTCGCGCTCCCACTCGGCCAGCACGACCATCATCAGCGCCGCGCCCACGCCGATGGCTTCTCCGGTCGACAGGCGCGTGGGGTTGGCCGGCTCCCAGCTGCCGTCGGCCTTGCGTTGCACTTCGACGACCAGCTCGAGGTACTCGCGGTAGTCGAGCACGCGCCCGCCGCCGCTGCGCCCGCCGCCGTAACGGCGGAGGATTTCGCTCAGCGCTTCTTCGGTGGGCAGGCTGCTTTGGAACAGTAGCTCCTGCGCGCTGCCCTCGGCCAGGGCCCGCAGCACGGGCTCCATTTGTGCGGCGCGCCGCAGCTCCACGCGGATGCCGGCGATGCTACCGAACGACACTCCGTTCAAGTTTTGGTTCAGGCGCCTTACCTGCGCCTTGGCGCGGCGCAGCTGCACCTCGATGCCGCGCGCCACGTCTTCGGAGGCGCCGCGCAGATCCGCTTCTTGGTGCCCCAGGCGTTGCTCGAGCACCGTCAAGTGGCCACGCAGGCGCTCGAGCGCCAGCAGCGGATCTTGCACCTCGGCCACCTGCGCGGGCACGCGCCGCGCCAGCCATTCGCGGACGCGCAGCCACAGCGTGAGGAACGCGTCGTCGTCGTCCAGCGCCTGGGCGCCGACTTCGCTGGCCAGGGTCTCTCCGCCGCGGGCCGCGGCTAGGCGATCTTGCAGCAGCTCGGCGCGGCTGCGCGCCTCGGCCGCCAACTCGAGCGCGCTGCGTTGCGCGTCGTGCTCGCTCGACTCGCCCGAGTGCAGCACCAACGCGCGCTCGGCGTGCTCGCGCAGCCGAAGCCAACGGGCGCGAGCCGGTTCGGCTTCGGCCGCGGCCGCGTCGCGCTCGCGCTCGATTTTGGCGAGATCTTGGCCCAATTGGCGCACGCGCTCGGCGCTGGCTCCGCGCCGGGCCAGCAAGTCGCGTTCTTCGAGCGTGAGCCGCTCCGCCGTGGCGCGCAGCTCGGCCAGCTGCTGCGCCGCGCGCGCGGGGGTGAGGTCTGCGGGCACGCCGGCGCTGGCCAGCTCTTGCGCGAGGCGCTCGGCGTGGGCGGCGATGGCGGCGAGCTCGGCTTCTGCGCGCTGCAGCTCGCTGGTGGCTTGCTCCCAAGCAGCCTCGGCCGCCAGCACTTGCAGCTCGGCGGCTTCCACCGCGGCGCGCGCGCGTTGGTGCTGCTCTTCCAGGGCCGGGGCGACCTGCTCGCGGTTTTGCAGCGAGCGTTCTGCGTCTTCCCAAGCCAACGCCGGTAGCTCTCGGGCGAGCTGGGTCAACGCTTCGAGCAGACGGAAAACGCGATCTCGCTCGGCGGCCAGCTCGCTGCGCTCGGCCTCGAAGCGAGCCAGCTCGCCCTCGGAAGGCGGCGGCACGCGCAGGGCCTCGAGCAAGCCGCTCAGTTGTTGGCGTTGGCGGCCCACCCGCGCGAGCTCGCTTTGGCTCTGCTCCAGGCGCGCCAGCTCGGCCCCGAGCGCGGCGGCCATTTCGGCGTGATTTTCGGCGTCGAGCAGGAACGCTTCCGAGAGCAGGCCGCGCTGACGAGCCAACAGCGCGCGCGTCTCGGTGGCTCGCAGCGCGAGCTCCACCACCGATTCGTCCAGCGCTCGTTCGTCTTGCACCAACTGCTGTTCGCTGGCCTGCAAGAGACTCTGTTCCTGCGCCGGATCGCCGCGCTCCAGGAGCTCGGCGTCGGGCAGCAGCTGATCGATCTCGCCCAGCGCCGTCGTCACGGCGCGCAGGCGCGCTTGGCGGCGCTCGAGCTCTTCGCCGAGCGCCACCGCTTCTTTGCGCAGCTCCTGGATGCGGGCCTCACGAGCTTTTCGGCCTAGCGTCGGGCGTTCGGGCCGGCGCGTGACCCGCAGCGCCGTGCCCTCGGTCACGTACAGGTCGCCAGCGTTTTCGCTCGCTTGCTGGTGCAGCAGCGTCAAGTCGGTGCCGGCCGCGACCAGCCGCAGCTCGGCGAGCTCCCGAGCTTTACCCTGCAGGCGCGCGCGCGCCTCGTCCACGTCGTCGACCACGATGGCTTGGGTGAGCGGCCCCAGCAACGCCTCGAGGCGGGCCGCCTCTTTGACGTCCAGCTCTTCGAAGCGGTTGCCCAAGAGCTCGCCGTCCAGCTCGTCGCGTAGCCGGAGCAACTCGGCGGAAAATTGCCCGCCCGAGGCCTCCAGATGGTTGGCGTCGTGCAGCAGCTGCTCCCGCCGCGCCGTCGTCGTGAGTAGCGCGCTCTTCAGCTCTTCGCGCTCGCCGCTCAAGCTGTCGCGCAGGCGCAAAATGGCGTCGCGGGTCGGTGTGAACGGGCCGGCGCTGGCCGCGATCTTTTCGACACGCTGCGAGAGCCGTCGATATTTACCGAGATCCGCTTGCGTTCGGGTCAGGCGGTCGCGTGTGCTCTGGCGCTCGCTGGCAACGCGGCGCCGCTCTTCTTCCAACGCTCGCTTTTGCTCTTCGAGCCTGTCCAGCTCGGCGTCGGTTCCGCGCAGCAGGCCGTCCAGTTGCGGCAGGGCGCCCGGGCCAGGGGTGAGGCCGAGCTCTTGGGCTGCTTGGTGCGCGAGCCGTTGGCGCTCCGCCAGGCGCCGATGCTCGTTCAGCCGCTCGCTGAGCGCGGGCTTTTCGGCCAGCGCTTGCTCCAGCTTGTCGAGCTCGCGCAGGGCGCCGCGGCCCAGCTCGTAGGCCGTCTCCGGAGTCGCAGCGTGCCCGAGGTCGCTCAGGAGGGCCGCGGCCAACGCCCACTCTTCTTGGCGTTGCGCGGCCAGGGTGAGCGAGCGCTCGCGCTGCAAGCGCTGGGCGTCGATCTCGCGCAGGCGAGCTTGCGCGGCTTCGAGCTGGCCCGGCAGCTCCTCGGCGCTGGGAGCTTGGCCGAGCGAGCTTTGGACTTCGTCGCGCAAGCGCGCGGCCTGGCGGTGAGCGCTCGACCGACGGTGCAGCTCGTCCAGGCCCGCTTGCAAGTCGGCCAGGCCCAGCGCGGCGCGCTCCTGGTTTTGCTGCGCGGCTTCGCGTTGCTTCTTGTGAGCTTCCCGCTCGCTGGCGGCGCTCTGTTTGCGGATACGGGCCTGCTCGACCTGCTCGGTGGCAGCCGCGCGCTCTTGGTCCACGTCACGCTGGATGGCGCGCAGCGCCTCGTGGCTTTCGCTCAGCCGCGTTTGTTCGCGCAATAGCTCGAGCGCTTCGCGTTGCTGAGAAAGCTCTTGGCTCAGCTCGTGCTCGCGTGCTTCGAGCGCAGCGGCTGCGCGCTTCGCGTCGGTCAGCGTTTGCTGGACGCGCGCGGCGGCGTCTTCGAGGCGACGCGCGGCCTCGCGTTGTTCGCGGGCCCTCTCGCGGGTGGCCTGCAGGGCGGCCGCGAACATGCCCTGGCCCGCGTCGTAGACGCCGGAAATCTCTTGCTCGAGCAGCTGCGCTTCGCTGACTTCGATGCGCGTGCGCCGGCAGGCGTTCAAGTTTTCGCGCATGCGGCCCAGCGTGTCGCCGATGCTGAGCTGCTCGCGCAGCAGGAACGAGCGCAGCTCGGCCGTGATGGCGCGCGAGATGCCGCCGGTCATGCTGGTGCGGAGCATGTCGCCCAAGCGGCTGCGATCTTCGTCACTAGAGAGCCGCAGCGCGCCGATGCCCAGCTCGAACAAAGCCGCAAAATAGTCTTTGGCCGAGCTGAATACCTCGAGCTTGGCGCGCGCGGCGGTGACGTTCAGCCGTAAGTCGGCCAGCTCCGGCACGGCTTCTTCCTCGGCCGTGACGAGCAGCAGTAGGTCTTGCAGGCGCACGCCAGGCTGTAGCTCGCTGATCAAGAAGGGGGTGAGCTCGAGCGTGGGCTCCGCCTTGCGGGTCAGCAGCACGCCGGCGATGACGCGCAGGCCCTCGCCCAAGTCCAGCTCGAGCGCCGCGTAGGAAGGTCGCGACGGCTCGCCCAAGCGGCCCCAGATGCCACGGTCGCCCCCGATGGCCGCCGTTTCCCCCAAATTGGTGAAACGCAGCCGCGACATGTCGGGCAAGAGCACGATGTACGCCGCGATCATGACCGTGGTCTTGCCGGCCCCATTGGCGCCTTCCAGCGCCGTCACGCGGCGGTCGAGCTGGTAGCGCTCGTAAAAGACGCCCTTCCAGTTGACCAGCGCGAGCGCCGTGGCCCGCGCGCGCGTCATGACGAAGGCTCCTCGGAGCCGCGCTCATCGCTCTCGGAATCGGAGTCGGAATCGGAATCGGAATCGGAATCGGAATCGGAATCGGAATCGGAATCGGAATCGGAATCGGAATCGGAGTCGGGAGTCTCGGGTTTCGGCAGCGTGCGCAGCGCGGGATCCACGTCGCCTTCCGGCTGGTCGAAAGACGCGCCCCATTCGCTGCCCTCGCTCCACCCCGGCAGCGGAGCGGGGGCCGCGTCGGGTGACGAATCCGCTTCGGCGCTCGGGGAAAAAGCGTCGTCGCCAGCGGGCGCGTCGTCGTCGCTCTCTGTCAGCGCGACCTCGCCCGAGGCAACGAGGCGGGTCAACGCCTCCAGATCGGCGCCACTGCCCCGTACCGGCTCGGCGAAGCGCATCAAGCTGGAGCGCAGGCGAATGCGCTCTTCGGGCAGGAGATCCACGAAGCCCAAGCCGGCCAGACGCCGAACGGCTTGGCTCACGCCGCTGCGCACCATCTCTTGCGCCACCCGCTCGTCTAGGCGCTTCTTCTTGGCGTTGAAAGCTAGCATCAGCTGCTCGGTGCCCATGCTGGCGGACAACTGCGAGAGCAGCTGATCTCGTGAGGTGATGCCGCCTTGCTCCACGGTGGCCGGCTCCAAGTACAAGAGCGTTAGCCCTTGTCCGACCAGCATCTCGCTGGGCGACAAATGCCGGCGGCCGAGCTTGTCACCGCTGGGCAGCAAGAAGAAGAAGCCGTCGGTGCGCTGCACCAACTCGGCGCCGTAGCGGCGGTAGAAGCGCTCCAGCATGGCCTGCGCGTCCGTCAGAAAGCCGTACCAGGCCGCGTCCTCGCGGTCGATGTGGCGGCCGCGCCGGAGCGCCAGGTCCACGTCCGGAAACAGCTCGTGCTCCACGACTTGCGCGAGGTCTTCGAAGGTCTGGTTGGTCTCCATGCTCATCAGCGTTTCCTGGCGCTGGGCGTTAGCCCGCGGCGCCTCCCTTGCGTGGCAACGTCCACTCTTCGATGGCAAACGCTTCGTCTACCGGTAGCCACGGCCGCTCGCGCTCCGAACGAGTGCGGGCTAGCCGCGCCACCACCTGCGCGACGCGACCCGCCGCCCGGAACCGCTCTTCTTCCGGCAACTCGGCCGTCACCTGCGCGGTCACGTCGCGCAGGCTGGCCGCGCCGGCGTCCAGCTTTTGGCGCACGCTGTCTTCCAAGACCGCGAACGGATCGACGGCGGCTTGCTCGCTGGGTGGGGTGTCGCGCTCGGCGCGAGGACGTTTGACGGGGGGGCGCTCGGGGCTCGGGGCCACGTCGCGCAGCAGGAGCGGCGCGGGCGTGCTGGCGACGGCCAAGGTGAAGCGCTTGCCCGACTTGCCGCTGAGCTGATCGCGCAGGCGCGCAGTGAGCGCGCGGCTCGGATCCAGGCGGACCACGTCGCGCAGGAAGCGATGCACGTACTGGTAGTAGTCCGACCAGGATTTTTGCCGCCCCGCGCTCCAGGCGGCGATGCGATCGATCTGATCGGCGGCGCGCCGGATCGCCTCTTCGGCGGAGCTGGCGTTGGTCTTCGACGCTAGCTCCTGCAAGTCTTCCAGCTGCGCCTGTAGCCGATGCGACTCGGACAGGAGCACGTGGTTCAAGTCGCGGAGCGTGGCCGCCGTGCTCTCGAGCAGGGTTTGGCAGCTCTCTACCGCGCCGAACCAATCGGCGCTCAGCAGCGCGGAGATCTCCTTTTGAAACTGCTCTTGCTGCAGATCGAGCCCGCGCTGGCGCCGCTCGATGCCCTCCATCAGCTCGTGCACCGTGACCTTCAGCGGACCCACGACGGCGTCGTCCAGCTCGGCGGCGGTCGTGGCCGCGCCGGCCCTGACCAGCACGTCGCGCAGGCTGCTCTCGAGGGTGCGGGTGAGCAACGTGAGGGTCTCGGCCGTCAGCACCTCTTCCTCGAGGAAGAAGCTGACGATGGACGCGCCTAGCCGTGACAGCGCGTACTCACCGGCGCGCATGAGGCCCGCGCCATCGACGCGCGAGAGCAGCCGTTGAGCGCGTAGCCTCGCGATGGCGTGGGTGGCGCGCTTGCGCACCGAGCTCGGGTCGCGCTCCACCACTTGCGCGGCCTGCTCGAAATGCTCGAACAGCTGCTCTTCGCTGAAGGCCGAGTGGCCCGAGCTCTGGCCGCGCAGGTACAGAGTGGCGAGGAAGCACAGGTCGAGCGTCGACAGCTCGAGCTTGGGGGCGCGAGAAGACAGCGCCAACAGGGCGGACGCTTCGCCGGAGGGGCTGGCGGATGGGGACGCGGGATCGAGCGGCGGCAAGGGCGGGGCGGCCCTCGTAGCCTCGCGCCTGGCTTCCCACAATCACAACCGAACGCGTTAAATTTTCTCAACAGTTACCGCGATGTAGCCGTGTGAGGCGGACGGCCGAGGCGGGGCGGATTTGGGCGCGGTGAAAGCAGCTCTCCGAGCGAGCGCGGGCTCGTGGCATGTGCGTTGCAGTCTCGCCGCCCGCGGGTCCTCGCGAAGGGACTCTCAGCGAGGAAAATGCCATGAGGTTATTCGGGCGCGGGTCGAGTTGGCTGCTAATCGCGCTGGTTTCTGCCTGCTCAGGGGCCGGCGGCGGGGGAGCGAACGACGCGCCGAGTGCCATTCCAAGTGTGCCAAGCGCGCTCGACCCAGGCACCAAAGTCCTGGTGTCTACGCCCGAGAGCGTCGGCGCGCTCACGCAGCAGCTGGCGGAGGCTCGAAAAGTCATGGCCGGCGAGCTGCGAGCGAGCCACGCGGTCGAGTTTCAGACCAGCCTCGGCTACGACCCGCTCAGCGCGCCGAACCTCGACAAGATCCTGGCCGCCTTGGACATGGGGTCGGCGGACTCGGCCCGCGCCCGATTGTCGCAAACCGGCTTCGCGGTTCAATCGGAGTCGAGCATCCCTTCGTTCGCCAGCGGCTACGCGACGATCTACGCGGCCGATCTCCCCGTGTTCGTCAGCTCGGACATGGTGCTCGAGGCGCTGTATCGCTCTCACGACAAAATCCTCCAGTCACTCGAGTCTCAGGCGTTGCGGCCGCGGCTCCAAAAGTTGCTCTCGTCGGTGCGCGGGGCGCTCCAGAGCCAAGCAAGCTCCTTGGAGCCGGAGGTCGCTTCGGACCTCAACTTCTACCTCGGCGTTGCGCTGTCGTTGCTCGACGAAGGAAGGGTCGACGCGCGCGAGCCGGCCGGCGTGGGCAGCTTCGTGGAGGCGGCCATGAAGGCGGCGGGTGAGCAGCAGCGCGTGCTGTTCGGTGTAGAGCGGAGGATCGATTTCTCGCAGTTCGCCCCGCGCGGCCACTACGCCGGTGACAAAGCCTTGGAAGGCTACTTCCGGGCCATGATTTGGCTGGGCCGCATCGACTTTCGGCTGCTCGAGACCGAAGCGGACGGAAGCCAGGTATTGCGGCGCCGCCAAGTCGAAAGCGTGATCGCGTTGCGCCACCTGCTGGACGAGGCGGCGTTCGCCGAATACTCGTCGATCGACGCGACGATCGGGGCGTTCGTGGGCGAGCACGATTACATGACCTTGCAAGACGTGGATGGCCTGCTCACGGCGCTCGACGCTCCGGAGGGCATCGCCAGCGTCGACGACCAGGCGCTGAGCGAGGCAATCGTGGCGGGCCAGTTCGGCGCACAGCGCATCGCGAGTCAGGTCATGCGTCGCCAGGGCGTCGGCGGCACCTTCCCGCTGAGCCTGAGCTTTGCGCTGTTCGGCCAACGGTACACGGTGGACAGCCACGTGTTCTCGAACGTGGTCTTCGACCGCGTGCCAACCCGTGTTTTGCCGAGCTCGCTCGACGTTGCCTTCGCCGCGCTGGGCAACGATCAGGCGTTGGGGCTCTTGGGCGACGAGCTCGACCGCGAAGCCGAGTACGCCGGGGCGCTGTCGGGCGTGCGCTCGCTGGTGGACGAGCACTCGCCGACGTACTGGCAGAGCAGCTTTTACACGAGCTGGCTGAGCGCGCTGCGCGCGTTGTCGCCCGCGGCGACGCCACCCGAGGGGTTGCCCGCGGTGGCGCGGAGCGAAGCTTGGGGCCGCCGCTTGCTCAACACGCAGCTGAGCTCGTGGGCGCAGCTACGGCACAACAACGTGCTGTACGTGAAGCAGTCGTACACCTCGGGCGCCGCTTGCGAGTACCCGGACGCCTACGTCGACCCCTATCCCGAATTCTTTCAGGCCGTCGTGGCCCTGGCCGAGCGCGGGCAGCAGCTCGCGAGCATGCTCGCTGTCGAGGGCGACCTCGGCCAACGCGTGAGCGACTATTTCAGCCGCGTCGCCAGCATCAACCAAACCCTCGCGGACATGGCCCTCGAGCAGCAGAGCGGCCTGCCGCACAGCGCGGAGCACATGGCGTTCATCAATCGGGCGGTGACGACGAGCATCAACTGCGACGGCACCGTCCTCGGCCACACGGGCTGGTACAGCGAGCTACATTTCGAGCCGCTCCAGGCCGTGGAAATGGATCCGGCCATCACCGACGTTCATACCGACGTCGGCGGCGACCTGCCGGTTTCACGCCCGGCCAGCGTGCTGCACGTGGGCACCGCCTTGCCCCGCTTGATGGTCGTGACCGTCGACTCTTGCCAAGGCCCTCGCGCGTACGCGGGCGTCGTGTCCGCGTTCCAGGAGCTGAAAGAAGAGGGGCTGACGCGCCTGACCGACGCCGAATGGAAACAGCGCGTCCAGTCCCACGACGTGGCCCACGTGCCCTGGCTCGCGCCGATCCTCGGGCCGTAGCGTCAGCTGGGCCGCTCGGCGTCGACAAGCGCGCGCGGGCCTGCCAAATTGACCGCGATGCTCCCGGTGCTCTCGGCTCAGCAGATGCGCGCGTTCGATCAGCGTGCCACCGACGTGCTGGGCGTACCCAGCCTCGAGCTGATGGAGAACGCCGGCTCCAGAGCCACCGAGGGCATCCAGCGCTTGCTCTTGGAGAGCAAGGATACGCCTCGCGTGGTCGTCGTGGCCGGGGCTGGCAACAACGGCGGTGACGGGTTCGTGGTCGCGCGGCGGCTGACGACGGGCGGGGCGCGCGTGAAGACGTTCTTGGCGTTGCCGGTCGACAAGCTCTCGGGCGACGCGTTGACCAACCATCGCGTGCTGGTGGAAATGGGCGCCAGCGTCACCGAGCTTGTGGACGACACCGGGCCGCTGGAAGCGGCGCTCGCCGAGGCCGATTTGAGCGTCGACGCGCTGTTCGGCACCGGCCTCGATCGCGAAGTGAGCGGCTTTCCCGGCCAGGTGATCGCGGTCATGAACGCCGCAACCTGTTGCAAGGTCGCGCTCGATTTACCCTCGGGGCTGCACGCTGATTCGGGTCGAGTGCTGGGCGTGGCCGCGCGGGCGGACTACACCTTCACGTTCGCGTACCCCAAGCTCGGGCTTTGCACGCCACGCGGCGCGGCGTTGGCCGGCCGAGTCGAGGTGTGCGACATCGTGCAGCCGGCCGAGCCGGAGGTCACCGGCATCTCGGCGCGCATTCTGGAGGCCGCCGACGTCTCACGGCAGCTGGTGCGGCGGAGCGGCACCACGCACAAAAGCTCGGCCGGGCGCGTGTTGGTCATCGCCGGCTCGCCGGGAAAGCTCGGGGCAGCGCTGCTCTCGGCTCACGGCGCGCAGCGTGCCGGCGCGGGGCTCGTCACGATTGCCACGTCGCCAGCCACGGCCGACGCGCTCGATCACCGCGTGCTCGAGGTGATGACCGCGCGCATCGACGAAGCCGCGCCCGAGGCGGCGCTAGAGCGGCTGCTCCAGCCGTGCAACGCGGTCGTGGTCGGGCCTGGCCTGGGTCTGGACGCCGCCGCGCGTCGCATCGTCGACGCGGTCGTCTTCGGCTACGAGGGGCCCAAGGTGGTCGACGCCGACGCCATCTCCCATTTCGCGGGGCGGGCGGCCGAGCTCGCGCGAGCCAAAGGTGTGGTGCTCACGCCACACGCCGGTGAGCTCGGGCGCCTGCTGGGCATCCCGTACCAAGAGGTGGAAGACGACCGCTTTGGTGCCGTTGCGCGCGCGGTAGAGCTCACGTCGGCGGTCGTGCTGCTCAAGGGGCGCTTCAGCATCATCGGCACGCCGGGCAACCTGCCGCTGCTCAACCCCACCGGCGGTCCCGTGCTGGCCACGGGTGGCTCGGGCGACGTGCTCTCGGGTGTCATCGCCGCGCTGGCTTGCGAGCTTTCGCCGCGCTCGGCCGCGGTCGTGGGCGCGTACCTGCACGGCGCCGCTGGCGACGCGTGGGCCAAAGCACACGGCAGCGATCGTGGCCTTTTGGCTCACGAGCTGGCAGACGAGCTGCCGCGCACTTTGGGCTCCTTGCTCGCTAGTTCGCGGTGATTTCTTTCTCGAGCTCGTCGAGCTTGGCGTTGAGGTTCGCGCTCGTCAGCTCTTTCTCCGCTTCGGCTTCGAACTCTTCTTCGACCGGCAACGAGTCGACGTCGACGGCCGGTGCCGTGGCCGCGACGACCGCCGGCGGGGCCTCTGGGGCCGCGGGGGCGGGCTTCTCGACCTCGGCCGGGGGAGCTTCTTGCTTGTTGCACGCGGCCAGGCTCAGCAGCGCCACGGCCAGCAAAATTCGGTGCTTCATCGGGCCGCTCCTTCCGCGCTAGCGGCAGGTGGTGGCGCGGCCGCGGGCGCGGCGCTCGGAGCGGGCGCGCCCGACGGCGCGGGTGGCGCAGACTTCAGACGTTCCATCGCGCGCTCGTGACGCTCGTTCTCTTGGTCGATGAGCTTGGAGATGCGAGCCGTGAGCTTGTCTTTGTTTTTGGTTTCGGCTTCGGCGAGCACCAGGGCCCGGTCGAGGAATGCCATGCGGCGAGCGTGGAGCTTCAGCTCTTCGCGTGCTGGCGGTAGAGCGAGCGTGCTCCCCCAGCGCTTGCTCAACTCTTGGCGATGCTCCTTGCCGCGTTGACCCGCGCTCTCGCGCAGCTTGTCGAGCCTGGCTTTCAGCTCGTCTTTCGTTAGCTTGCCGCCCTTCATCTCTTCGTGCAGTTGGCGCAAGCCCCCTCGGAAACCTTCACCCGGTCGTCCGCCTGGTTTGGGGCCCTCTCCGGGTTTGCCGTCGTCGGCGCCGGGTCTGCCGTGCTCGCCTTTGGGTCCTTTCCCCGGCTCGCCCAGCTCGCCCGGTTTGCCGTGCTTGCCTTCGGGCTGGTGGCCTTCGGGGTGCTTGGGTGGTGGCGGTGGATCGGCGGCGTGCGCGGCCGACGGCGCCAGCAAGAGCGACAGAGCGCACGCGCCGAGCGCAAGAAAATGATGATTGTTCATATAACTTCCGGGTTTGGTGAGACTGAGCCCCATCCCCCGCCCGCGGGCGACCTTAGCCCAAAAGACAAGGCGGCACAGCAAGCTGGCGGAGCCTGCCCGCTATTGCCAGATTGACACCGAGGGTGTGTCGCGCTGGACGCGCAGCACGCGCGAAATTCGCGGAATTCGTGGGGTAGGGCCGCTGGCATGCGGCTTGCGATAGCTGGCCTTCGGAGGTTCGAAATCTCATGTCAGCGAGCATGGTTTTGGTTCAGGCGTCACAGTCGAGCGAAGTGCGAGCGGGGTTGACCGAGCTACTGCCGCAGCTGCGTCTGCGAGCGCTCAAGCTCTGTCGCGATCGCGACGCTGCCGACGACCTGTTGCAAGAGACGGCGCTCCGCGCGCTCTCGTTCGAACAGAGCTACAAGAGCGACACGAACTTGAAAGCGTGGCTGTATCAAATTTTGTTCAGCGTCTTCATCACGCGCTGTCGCCGCCGCCGTCGCGCCGGGCGCTTCGCCGCCGAGCACGCGCAAGATCCCAATCTGTGGTGCGGCAGCCGCGAAGCGCAGCGCCCGAACGAAGGCTTGAGCCCGCCTGTCGAGCGCGCCATCCAAGCTCTGCCCCAGCAGTTCGGCCAAGTCGTCGTGCTCGTCGATCTGAACGATCTGAGCTACAGCGAAGCCGCGCAGACGCTGGGCGTGCCCATCGGCACGGTGATGAGCCGCTTGCATCGCGGCCGCCGCTTACTGGCGGGCAAGCTCTCGCCGATCGACGCCAAGCAAGCGGCCTGAGCGCCCATCACAACCGCTAGCTGACGTTGTAGGATCCCGACCCGCCCGCGTTGAGCAACACCCTGCTAAGGTCGCGAAGCAACGCGAGAGGTGGCCCCCGGCGCTGCGCTCTCGGGCGGCTCGGACGCGACCTGCGCGGCTTCCGCTTCGACGCGTAGCCGAGGCGCGTCTGATGTCAACTTGGGGCCCTCGAGGGCGCGGGCCGAGGACGCGCGTCCGACCAGAGCCGAGAGCCCGGCGTGAGCCGCCAGGCCCAGCCCCCAGAAGAACACGGAGAACAGCACCCACCATTCGCCCGGCGTGGTGAGGTAATTGACGGCGAAGAGGAGCCCGTTGACCAGCGCAAAAATGGCCGCGTGCGCGGCGAGCCATTTGCGGCGCCGCGCCTTGGATACCTGGGCGGCTTCGGCCGCGAGCTTTGCTTGGGCCATTTCGGCGGCGGCGCGAGCCATGGCTTCGGGCGGAACCCCGATCTGCTCGCCAATTGCCAGTAGCTCCGCATGGCTGATGCCCGAGCCGTCCGCACCAGCGCCTTGCTTGGCCAGCGCGCGCTCGAGGATTTCCCGCATTTCTGCGTCCGAATAGCTGCGGTCACTAGGCATTGGCCGACCTTAGCAGTGGCGCCGACGAAGACGAATTTGCAGTGCCGGTGTGACGGGTCCGGCGCCGGCTTGGTAACTTCGTGTTTCCTGTAACAGGGTTGTTGACGGCCACGCGCTCGGTAACCGATGCTCCGCGGCCATGGAGAGGCTCATTCGGCGGTCGCACGCCGCGGGTTTGCGCTGGGCATCGTTGTCTTTGTTGGGTCTGGGGCTGGCTTTTGCCTGCTCGGATGACAACTCCGAGCCCGGCAACACGCCCGCAGGGGGTGGAGAGGGCGGCGAAAACGCAGGTGGGAAGCCCCCGGTCAGTAGCGCCGGCAAAGCCAGCGCCGGAAAAGCCAGCGCGGGCGACGCCGGAAATGGCGTGGGCGCGATGGCCGGCGCGGGTGCCGATGCCGGTGCCGGTGCCGGGGGGGCGGCGGCCGGTGCCGGCGGCGGCGGTGAAGCTGGCGTGGGCGGTCCGCAGATGATTGCGACGCTCGGTGAGCAATGCACCGCGTGCGGCGCCACCGAGTGCGCTAGCACGCTGAAGAGCTGTAGCGACAGCGCGCAGTGCGGAGCCTGGCTCGCCTGCCTGACGGCGTGCGAGACGGCAGAGTGCGTGGCCGCTTGCGACGCCGACCACGTCGACGCGGCGCGCGTCTATGCCGGCGTGTACGACTGTCTGTGCACGTCGTGCCAAACCGACTGCTCGCCGGTCGGCGCCTGCGAAAAGAAGACTTGCGTCGACGACGACCCGTTGCCCGTCGCGGACAGCGCGCCCGAAACCTTGGCGGAGACGGGCCTGTACGCGACCGTCGACGCCGCCGGAGGGGCCGGAGGGGCGGGCGGCGCGAGCGGCGTGCAGCTGGCTCTGCCGCTGCAGCTCGCTTCCTACGTTCGCGGCTACGAGCCGAAATACCCGCTGTGGGCCGATGGCGCCATCAAGGAGCGCCACGTCTACATTCCCAAGTGCTCGACCATCGACACCAGCGATATGGATCACTGGAAATTCCCTGTCGGAACGCGCTTTTGGAAGACCTTCAAGATCGCCGATAAGCCGGTGGAAACTCGTCTCCTTCATCACTTTGGCCCGGGCGAGGCGGACTGGTTGTACGCCGCGTACCAGTGGGACGCGAACAAGCCCGAAGATCCGGCCGCCGCGATATCCGTGCCGGCGGGCGTCATCATCGAGAACGATGTCGATCACGACATTCCGGCGCAAGGTCAGTGCATCAATTGTCACGCGAAGCTGTCCGAGCGCGTGCTCGGCTTCGGTGCCTTCCAGCTGAGCCACGATTCGACGGGCGAAGACTTGACCATCAAGAAGCTGAGCGAGCTGGGTTGGCTCACCAACCCCGCGCCCGACGGCTTCGAGGTGCCGGGCACACCCGTGCAGCAAGCGGCGCTGGGCTACCTGCATGGCAATTGCGGCGGCTGCCACAACCAAGGGCAGAGTATCCCCACCGCGGACAAGCCGCTGTTTCTGCGCTTGCTGGTGGGGCAAAAGAACTACGCGGCGACCGACGCGGTGCTGACCAACTTGGGCGTTACGGTGGTCAGCGGCAACGCCGCCATCATCGACAAGCCGCGCGTCGCCGCGATGGACCCGACCAACAGCGCCCTCTTGATTCGCATGAAGGCTCGTCGCACCGGCCTGCAAATGCCTCCGCTGAACACGACGAGCACCAAGTTGCCCGACACCGAGGGCGGCGTGAAACTCGTGACGGACTGGATCGACTCGATCCCTCAGTGACGCTCGCTGACTCACAGGCGCTCGGATGTTCAGTCTCCGGGCGCCCGCGTGAAACTTGACGGCGCTCGCCGAGCGCCGTGAAAATGCGCGTCGTGCCGGATTCGATTCAAGCTGCGCCGACCGGGCGCGCCAAATGCCGCGGCTGCAGCCGCGCGATCGCCAAGGGTGAGCTTCGCTTCGGTGAGACGGGGCCCAATTCGTTCGGCGAAGGGGAAGCCACGAGCTGGTTTCATCTCGCCTGCGCGTCGTTGATGCGGCCGGAGAAGCTGCTTCCGATGCTCGAGGCCACCACCGAAGAGCTACCCGAGCGCGCGTGGCTGGAGGAAGCGGCCCGCCTCGGTATCGAGCACCGGCGCTTGCCCCGCCTGGTGCGGGCGGAACGAGCCAGCTCGGGGCGAGCGCACTGCCGCTCGTGCCGTGAGCTGATCGCGAAGGGCGACTGGCGCTTCGCGCTGCAGATGTTCGAAGAGGGGAGGCCGGCCCCGATCGGAACCATCCACGTCACCTGCTCCGAGGCGTACCTCGGCACCGCTGACGTGCTGTCGCGAGCGAAGCGGCTGACCCCGGACTTGTCGGACGCGGACTTGGCCGAGCTCGCGCAGGTGCTCTCGGCGCAGCGGCCGGGCCTGGCAAAAACGCAAGGATCGGACGACGAGGTCGACTCCAAGCTCGGCTCTGGCAGCGCTTGAGCAAAGCTCGGCGCGTGGCTTGGTGGCCGATCGCGTGGCTCCTCGGCGCCTGGGCCCCGCCGCTCGCGGCTCAGCCGAGCGAAGAAGCCGTGCGCTTTCAGTACACGGCGCCGCCCGAGTGCCCGGACGCAGCTAGCTACATCGCCCGCGTGCGCGAGCGCACCCAGCGCGGGCGCCCGGCGGAGCCAGCTGAGCTGGCGCGCACCTTCAGCGCCCAGGTGACGGTCGACGCGCAGGGGTTCTCCGGCGACATCGCGTTCTTGGACGACGGCGGCGCGAAGGTCACCCGGCACCTGCGCGGCGAGCAATGCGACGCGGTCGTGAGCGGCTTGGCCCTGATCACCGCGCTCGCGCTGGACGCCACCTTGCGCGAAGAGGAGCCGGAGCCGCGTTCCGCGTTGCCAGCGGCGGAGGAGGAGCCACCGGCTTCGCTCGCGCCAAGCGCGCCGTCTACGGCAAAGCCGCTCGAGCCCGCGCCACGCCCACGCCCGTCCGCGCGAGCCTTGGCCGGCGCGCGCGTCGGTCTTGCCGGCGGCTATGGCAGCACGCTGCACGCGCAGAGCTTCGGCGTGGCTCCACGCGTGGCCGTGCTCGGTCAGCTCGACTGGCGAAATGGCTTGGCGCTGCGGTTGTCGGCTCACTACGACTGGCGCGCGTTCACGGCCGACGAGGGACGTCGCGCCAAGCTGCGTATCTTGGGCGTCGAGACGAGCGTTTGCCCTTGGCGGCTTCGCTGGGCCGAGCTCGGCCTCGCCCCTTGCGCGACCCTCGACCTCGGCTCGCTGCGAGGAGAAGGGGAGCCGGGCGGCAACCTCACGAACGCCAAAGGCGAGACCATCGTGTGGGCGGCGGTGGGTGCCGAGCTGCGCGCCGCCTGGGAGCCAGCCGGACCCATCTGGCTCGAGCTGCAGGCCGCCGCGGCATTTCCGCTGGTGGCCACGCATCGGTTCACGCTTCGGAATCCGTCCGTGGTCGCTTACGAGGTGCCGATCCTGGCCGGCTCGGGCGCAATGGCGCTGGGCGTGCGCTTTTGGTGATCGCCTGCCAGGCTGCCCGGGGATAACCACTCGTGGCAGCAGAAGCAGCCGCTTTCGACGAAGCCGAATCCTCCCCACGAGCCTCCGAGCAGCGCTTGGCCGGTTTGGTGCGCGAGCACTACGCGTTCGTGTGGCGGCTGCTCCGGCGGCTGGGTCTGCGCGAGGGTGACGCCGACGACGCCGCGCAGCAGGTCTTCCTGACGGCGTCGCGCCGGCTGCAAGCGGTCGAACCGGCGCGCGAGCGGTCGTTTTTGTACGGCGTCGCGCTCAACGTGGGCGCTCGAGCGCGCCGCAGCGTGGGCCGGCGCCGAGAAGAGCCGCTGGAAGCCGCCCGCGAGCGGCTCGCGCCGGAGCCGAACGCCGAGCAGCTGCTGGAGCGCCGGCAAGCGCGCGCGCTGCTCGATCGGCTGCTCGACGAGATGCCGGAAGAGCTGCGCGTCGTGTTCGTGCTGTTCGAGCTGGAAGAGCTGTCGACGCCCCAAATCGCAGAGCTGTGCGAGATCCCTCCCGGGACCGCGGCGTCGCGGCTGCGCCGAGCGCGCGAAGATTTCGAAGAGCGGGTGGCGCGGGCCGAAGCGCGCCGGCGTTTTTCTGGAGAATAGACATGACCGAGCCGGAACGAATCTCCAAGCGGTCCAGTGGGTTGGCCGCGCAGCTGCTCCAGGCCGGAGCCGAAGAGCAGCCAGCCGACGCGTCGGTGCAACGGGTGCTGGCGGCGCTGGGCGTTTCGGGCGCGGTCGTGACCACTACGAGCGCGGCAGCAGGCGCGCTCGCCGGCGGCGCGAAGGCCGGAAGCGCGCTGGGAGCGAGCGCCGGCGGCACCGGGCTCGGGGTGGCCGTCACGGGTGGCGCCGTGAAGTCCGTCTCTGGCATTTTGCTCGTGAAATGGATCGGCCTCGGCGTGGTGGGGGGCATGGGTTTGGCCGGCGCTGCCGCCGTGGCCACGGCTCCGGCGAGCTCGCCCGTGGCTCGCCCCCTAGCAGCGTCGGCGCGCCCGGTGGCGCCGTCGTCGGTCTCGGCGTCACGGCCGAAGACCGAAGCTGCTCGTCCGGCGCCGCCGCCGAGCGACGCCGAAGCCCTCGAGGTTTTTAGCTCGACCCCGCCGGCTAACGTCGCGCCCCCTCGCGCCAGCACGAGCGAGCTCGGCCTGGCCGCGCCGCCGCTCGATGTCGGCGCACCGCTCGCGGCCGAGGTAGCCTACGTCGATCGCGCCCGCGCCCTGCTGGTGGCGGGGCAAGCGGAGCCCGGGCTTTCGCTACTGCGCGGCTACGAGCGCGCTTTTCCCGAGGCGCGCCTATTGCCAGAGGTGCTCTTCTTGCAGCTCGAGACGTATGATCGCCTGGGGCGCCAGGGCGAAGCTCGCGGCGCCGCGCAGCGCTTGCTGGAAGGTTTTCCGAAGAGCCCCCACGCTTCGCGGGCGCGCCGGCTGCTGTTTCCGTGATCGCTCGGGAGGGCGCCGGGGATGACCGTCTGAAAGAAGGAATGGGTTGCCGATGAAGACGAAAGTATGGCGATGGATCACCCTGGCGAGCTTCGGAGCGAGCCTGACGACTTTGGCCGCATGCGGTGGCATTTCGGACATTGGCAGCGGCGATCAACCCGGCAAAGCGGGCACCGATGGCAAAGGCACGACCGGCGGCAGTAAAGGCACCGGCGCCAGCTCCACCGGCGCCAGTAACGTCGGCGCCAACGGCAACGTGGGCGGCACGGAAGAGCCGAACACCGGCGGCGGCTCTCCCGCCGGGCTCTGCGCGCGCGACAGCGATTGCGGCAACCCCGGTGCGTACTGTGAGATGTGCGCCGACGGCGTCTACGCGTGTAGCCGGACCTACTGCGCGCCGGGCGGCAAATGTGTCACCGACCGAGACGAGTGCAGCACCACGTGCGCGAACGACGAAGACTGTCCGGTTCCGGACTTTGCCTGCGCCGATTGCGGCGACGGTAGCAGCAGCTGCCCGACGAGCCAGTGCCTGAAGGGCCAATGCCGGACGTCGTACCCGGGCTGCGCCGACGTGGACCCGTGCCGCGGGCTGAGCTGCGGCGCGGAGTGCAAGGTTTGCTCACCGGACGGCGTGTGCGACACCATGAAGCCGAGCTACTGCAGCGCTGACGGCCGGTGTCAGCCGGGTCTGCCGCAATGCGCGGAGCCGGGCATGTGCATGACGGCGAACGACTGCGGTACTCCGCCGCCCAATTGCGTGCCCTGCGGGAACGACACCTGCGCGAGCTTCGACTGCATCTCGGGCTCGTGCGTGTTCGGGTGCCCGCCCAGCTCGTACCCGCAGTGCAAGGTCGTCGAGGATTGTCCGCCCATCGACGCGGTTTGCAAGATGTGTCCGAGCGGCAAATGCGCGGTGCAAGCGTGCCTAGAGGGCAGCTGCCAGATGGTCTGCGCGCTGTGAGCCTTCGATAGTACAGGGGTCGGTGGCCTCTTCCGCCGTCCACGCTCAGCAGCCTCTCCAGCGCTGAGCGTGGGCGGCGCGGCGTCGCGACGACTCGGCCGGGCTCCCACGGACGCGCTCGAACCCCAAAATTCTCGCCCTCCGTGCTTTCGATCTCCACGTGAAAAAGTCTCGAGCCTGACCGCGCGATCGCTGCGGGCGCGCTCGCGTTGCCGCTCCGGCGAAGCTGGAGGTGGGTGAAGGTGGGCGGAGTTTCCGTGCCGGGGGGCCTCAAGCGCGCGCCCACCTGGCCGTCTGTAACGTGGCGAGTCTCTCGTTCGGAAGGCCGACGCCTCTCGCTCGTTGCTCGATGGACAAAGAAAAGCTCAGCTGGACGCTCGGAGGCGGCGGCTCGGAAGCGGCCGTGGGCGGCGTCCGCGCCCTGACGGTCTCCGATCTGGGCGTGGTCTTCCAGCCGATCGTCAACGTGAGGACTGGCGCTACCTTCGCCCACGAGGCGCTCGTTCGCTGCCGGCGCCCTGAATACGTCGCGCCACCGGTCCTGTTCGAGCACGCGGTGCGAGAGAACGCGTGTGGCCGTCTGGGCCGCTTGATACGTGAGGTCGCCTTCCAAACCTGTGGAGACGTGCCTCTATTCGTGAACCTACATCCGGAAGAGCTCAGCTCCCGCTGGCTCGTCCGCCCGGATGACCCGCTGTGCTTTCATGCGCAACCGGTGTTCTTGGAGATCACCGAATCTGCCGCATTTACGCACTTCGAGCTGTGTTTGAGCGTGCTGCGTGAGCTGTGTCGCCGAACCGGCGCCCAGCTGGTCGTCGACGATTTCGGCGCTGGTCACTCCAACCTCGAGCGCGTGGTCGATTTGGAGCCGTCGATCGTCAAGCTGGATCTGGCGTTGACGCGTGGCATCCACGCTCACGCGCGCCGGCGCGCCGTGGTGCGCCACGTCGTGAACCTCTGCCAAGAGCTGGGCGCGCGTGTCGTGGCCGAAGGTATCGAAACCGTCGACGAGCTCAGCTGCGTGCGCGATCTCGGGGTCGACTATGCGCAGGGTTACCTACTTGCGCGCCCTGCCACGCCGCCGCCGAAGGTCGCGTGGCCGTTCGAAGCTCCCGCGAAGGGCCCGCCCCCGTTACCCGCGCCGCTTTTGCCGAGCAGCACCGCGGCGAAAAGGCCGCCCCCGCTGCCAGCACGACCGCCGCCGAGCGGCTCAAACGCCGCCAGCGCGACCTCGGCATCCTCGTCCGTCGCGAAGGCCAGTGAGCCAAGCCAGCTCCCAAGACAGCGCCCAAGCCAAAAGCCCGTCAAGCGACCGCTGCCCTAGCGTGCTACATTTCGGGGTTAGTTTTGCGACGCGCGCCGTGCTCGGCGCCCCCTTGGCATGCCTCCCGAGTTAGCTTCAGCGCTTCCCCTCGAACATCGTCCCGGCGACGTGATCGCCGAGCGCTACGTGCTGCAGCGCAAGCTCGGTGAGGGCGGAATGGGCTTCGTTTGGGTCGCGCGCTCACTGGCCCTCGACGTCGATGTGGCGCTCAAGATGCTCCGCCCCGAGATCGCCGGGGCCGAGGCGATGGAGCGCATGGCGCGCGAAGCCCGCACGGCCGCGCAGCTCGGACACCCGGCGATGGTGCGAGTGCTCGACTTTGGCCGCAGCGCACAGGGCGAGCCGTTCCTCGTCATGGAGCTTTTGCATGGCGAAGAGCTGCAGACGATGTTGCAGCGCGCCCAGCGCCTGACACCCGAGCGAGCGGCGGCAATTTTACTTCCGGTGATCGACGGGCTGGGCACAGCGCACGAAAAAGGCATCGTGCATCGCGACATCAAGCCCGCCAACATCTTCATTGCCAGCGATGGGCAGGGCAGAATCCAGCCGAAAGTGCTCGACTTTGGCATCGCCAAGCTCGACCGCGCTCACGTCGATACGCGGCTCACGCAAATGGGAGCCGTGCTCGGCAGTCCCCAGTACCTGTCGCCGGAGCAAGCCGAAGGCTTGGACGACGTGGACCAACGCTCCGACATCTGGGCGGTCGGGGTGCTGCTGTACGAGGCCGTTACGGGGTCTCCGCCGTTCGTGGCCAGCAACTACAACGCGTTGATTCGCCGCATTCTGCGCGATGAACCGAAACCCACCACCGCGCTGGGCGTGGGCGATGCGCAATTTTGGACCATCATCCAGCGCTGCCTCAAGAAAGATCCCGAGCAGCGCTGGGCATCCATGTGGGAGCTTGGCGAGGCGCTGGCGCTCTGGCTCTTCGAGCGGGGCGTGCGGGTCGACGTCGCCGCTCGCTCTCTGAAGCACGACTGGTTGGAGGGCGGGCAGACCGGGCTTCAGATCTTGGTGTCGTCCGAGGCGCCCAACGGTGACAGCCAGCCGCCCCCAGCGCTCGTGCGGGTAGTTGCAGGGCTCGACTCACCTCCGCCCACCTTGGTCGCCACGCAGGTGACACGCCGAGCCCGCAAGAAGCGCTGGCCGCTGCCGTTACTGGCTATCGTGTTGGCTGGTGCTGGTTTTGCTGCGTTCTCTTTCCTCATTCCACGTCCCTCCGGCCGCGCCGCGGCTGAACCGATAGCCACGGTGGCCGTATCGCCTCACACAGTTGTGGCAGTTTCCCCCGCTCCCCCGGCTTCGCTCGTCGCACCCACGCCGACGGTGGAGCCGCTAGCAACTCCGCCCGTCGTGGCTTCGGCCGCGCCCGCGCCATCGGCGCGTGTTCGAAGTCGCGCTCCGGGCTCGTCACCGCCAGCGCGCCGAGGTACGTCTCCGACTCAGGCCGCTCCCAAGAGCGGCCTCAACACGGAGTTCGGGTTTTGAGATTTTGGTCGACCTGCCAAATGCTGGTGCTCGTCGCAGGGCCTTCGCTGTTCAGCCAGAGCGCTCTGGCCGAGCCCGTGGATGACAGCACCCGAAACGCCGCGCGCAGCCTGGCCAGCCAGGGCAAAGAGGCGTTCGACAAGGCCGACTACGAGCAGGCGCGCGACCTATTTCATCGCGCGTACACGCTCGTGCCCGCCCCGACGATCGCCCTTTACGAAGGTCGAGCGCTGGTCAAGCTGCAACGGCTGGTGGAGGCGGAAGAAGCCTACGTGCGCGCCGCGCGCACGAGCCTCGACGACGAATCGCCCGAGCCGTTTCGAAAGGCCGTGCGCGACGCCGAAGCCGACTTGCAGGCGCTGCACGCGCGCATGCCCAAGGTCACCATCGTTACGTCGGGCCCAGGCGCCCGTGATCCCGAGCTGAGCGTCACGCTCGACGGGCGCCCGCTGGCCAGCGCGCTGGTCGGCGTCGAGCTCCCCATCGATCCAGGCGAGCACAGGCTGCGCGCGGTCGCGCCCGGCGGAGCACCGACCGAGCTGACCTTCTCGGTGGTCGAAAAGCAGCGCCAGCGCGTCGAGCTGGCCGTGGCCAGCGCCGAGCGCGCAGTTGCGGCGCCGGAGCCGAAGGTCGTCCTTCCGCCCGTGTTGCTCGCGCCGCCAGAAGCGCTCGCGGAAAGGCCTTCTCCGTGGCACGCGCGAGCCGGGTTCATCGCTGGCGGCGTCGGGGTGGCGGGCCTCACCACCGGCGTCATCACCGGGCTCTTGGCGGGCAGCCGCCACTCCGAGGCGGAGCGCGAGTGCGTCGATCACAAGTGCGTCGAAGGTAGCGTGGGCTGGGAGAGCGTGCAGTCCTTTCGGACGTTCCGCACGGTTTCGACGATCGGCTACATCGTGGGCGGTGTTGGATTGGCGGCAGGCGCGGCTCTGCTGCTCACGGCCCCTCCAGCGCCTTCCCGTTCGCCACGGGCCCAAGCCGTGAACGTGTGGGTCAGCCCGAGCGCGGTCGGCCTCGCGGGGGCGTTTTGATGCTTCAGCGCTGGCTCTCTCGCGCGTTGCTGCTGACGCTGTTCGGCGTCGCTGGTTGTCCGATGGTGCTCGACGACAACTTCGAGTCCGTGCCCCGTGGCGCGGGCGCCGTTGACGCGGGCGGCGGAGGCGCCGGCACTGGCGTCGGTCCGAACGAGGGCGGCGCGCCCGACAACGGCGGGGCGAGCGCGAGCGGTCCCGTCGCGGGCAAGGGCGCGGTGGCGGGCGGGAGCACGGGCGGCTCGGACTCGGCCGGGGCCAGCTCGACGGACATGGCGGGCGCCGCGGGTGCCGAGGGTGGGGACCCGAACCCGGGTTCCTGCGCGGGGTGCGAGCCGGAGGCCTGCTGTGAAGGGGTCTGCGTCGACTTGGCCTTCGATGCCAAGAACTGTCACACGTGCGGGCACGGCTGCCCCGGCACCACGTGCTCCGACTCGTCGTGCACCAACAGCTGCGCGCAAGGCTACATCGACTGCAACAAGAACGTCGCCGACGGCTGCGAGGTGAACTCCGCCGTCGATCCGGACAACTGCGGCAACTGCGGCATCGTTTGTGGGTTCGGCCTCGATTGCGTCGGCGGCAACTGCGTTTGCCCCAAAGACACGGCCGACTGCGACGGTTTGAAAGAGAACGGTTGCGAGGCCGACACGTCGTCGGATCCGACGCGTTGCGGCGGTTGCGGCAAGGCCTGCAGCGCCGGCCAGCGCTGCGTCGAATCGACCTGCAGCTGCCAGGTCGATTTCGCCGATTGCAACCTGCAGGCCGTCGACGGCTGCGAAGCGTCGCTGGCCGATCAGCACTCGTGCGGCTCCTGCCAACTCGACTGCGGCGCGCACAGCAACTGCGTGTCGGCTGGCACCTGCGCCTGCGCGCCCGGCTACTTGGACTGCGATTCGGCCGTACCGGGCTGCGAGACGCCCATCACCGACTCGAACCACTGCGGCAGCTGCACGACCGTCTGCCCGGCGGGCGCGCCAGCCTGCGACGGCACGAGCTGCAGCGCGGGCTGCGGAGCGCTGACCCGCTGCGGCTCGTCGTGCGTGGACACCAAAGTCGATCTGCAGAACTGTGGCGCCTGCGGTAACGCGGTCGGGCTGAACCAAACCTGCGTAGCCGGCGAGCCCGTGTGCGTGGCCGGCTACGGTGATTGCGACGCAAATCCCGGTGATTGCGAGGTCAACACCGACACCGACGCCAACCACTGCGGCAGCTGCCCCTCGGCCTGCAAGCCCGGCGCGCTGTGCACGGCCGGCACCTGCGCTTGCGCGCCCACCACGCCCAACGACTGCGGCGCCAGCTGCGAGCAGTGCTGCAGCGACGGTCAGTGCAGCGACGGCAACTCTTGCACCACCGACGTGTGCAGCAACGGCCAATGTGGCGCAGGCACCCCTTGTAACGGCGGGCCCCTGCGGTGTTGCGCCGGGACCGGCTGCTTCGCCTGTTGTGGAGACTCGGACTGCCCGTCCGGCAAAATCTGCAGCGGCAATCAGTGCATCAAGCTGACGTGCCCGGCGCCGCAGATCGTTTGCAACAACAGCTGCGTCAACCCGACCACCGACGCCGACAACTGCTCCAGCTGCGACCAGCACTGTGGCAAGGGGCGCACTTGCTCGGCGTCTGCGTGCTCGCCAAAATGGGTGACCACGGCCGGTGCCCCGTCCGGCTTCGTTGCGCGCGAGCGGGCCGCCTTCACGGCCATGGGGTCGAAGGTGTTCGTCTGGGGCGGTATCGACGCGGCGGGCAAATACCTGAGCGACGGCGCCATCTACGATCCCGACGCTGATACCTGGGCCACCGTGGGGACCTCGGGCTCGGTGCCCGCCGCCCGCACGGGCGCGACCGCGGTTTGGACGGGCGCCGTCGTCGTCGTCTGGGGCGGTGGTAACGCCAGCACCGACATGACGAGCGGCAGCCGCTACGACCCGGTCACCGACAGCTGGCAAGCCATCAGCACCGTGGGCGCGCCCACGGGGCGCCGCGGCTCGGTCGGGTTCTGGACCGGCTCACGCGTGCTGATCTATGGCGGCTTCGATCGCAACGGCGCCGCTAGCGCAACCGCGGGTCTCTACGACCCGGTGAACGATACTTGGACGATCGCGTCGCCCATCGGTCAGCCCTCGGCCAGGCTCGATCCGACCACGGCTTGGACCGGCTCGCTCCTGCTCGTGTACGGCGGCAACACCGCCGGCGGTCCCAGCGCGCGCACGTACACGTACAGCGTGGCGTCGAACCTTTGGACGCTCAAGAGCGACGGGCCATCGGCGCGATTCGGCTCGCTCGGCGCGTGGGACGGCACCTACTTCACGGCCTGGAGCGGCGGTTCTCCGCCGCTGATGGACGGGAAGATCTTCGACCCTGCGGGTAACAAGTGGACCAACATGGCACCGATGAACCAGCCGTCGCCCCGCTGGGCCCCGGACCGGCAGACCGGTTGGAGCGCGCGCGTCAAGCCGGGCGTCACGCTCTTCGTGGGCGGCTTCGGCGCCAAGCTGGGCACCTTCTACACCAACGGCGGCTTGTACAACTCGACCACCAACTCTTGGGTGGCCGTGCCGGCCTGGCCCTCCGGCTTTTCGCACATCTATGGCGTGGGCGTTTGGAGCGGCAGCGAGTTCGTGGTTTGGGGTGGCCGCACCGGGACCGGCACCACGCTCACCGCGGGCGGCGAGCGCTACCGGCCCTGATCGAGCAGCTCGACGTGCCCTGAGAGCACCGGCGTGGTGCGCCCGTCGGCGCTGCGCACCAGCAGCCGCCCGTCCGCGTCGATGCCCGCGCCGACGCCTTCCAGCGCGTCGACCCGCAGGGGCCGACCCTGGAGCGCGTCGTACGGGCCTAGCGCTTCGGCCAGCCCTGCGAGCCCATGGCGGGCCAAGCGGGTGAGCTCCGTTTCGACGTGGCTGAGCACGTCGGCCAGCAGCCGTTCGCGATCGACAGGCAAGTTCGAGAGCATGGCGAGCGAGGTAGCCACGTTCTCGAGCTCTCCAGGAAAGCTGGTTTGCGTGACGTTGATGCCGATGCCGAGCACCACGCTCGTGACCTGCGCGCCGCTGACCTGGCTTTCGACCAAGATGCCCGCCACCTTGCGACCGTCGGCCAGCACGTCGTTCGGCCATTTGACGCGCACGGCCGCGCTCACGCGGTGGGCAACCGCGGCCCGTACCGCCAGGCCCGCGCACAAAGCGAGGCCAGGCAAGAGCTCGGCTGGCAGCTCGGGGCGCAGCACCAGCGAGCACCACAGCCCCGCTCCGGGCGCCGAAACCCACTCACTGCCGCGCCGGCCACGGCCGCGCGTCTGCGCCTCGGCCCCGAACAGGGCGCCGTGGGGGGCTCCTGCTTTGGCGGCGGCCAACGCGTCGTCGTTCGTCGACTCCGTCTGCGCGCGCCAACTCACCGGTCGGCCCAGCCGGAGTTGCTTGGCCACACATTCCGTCTCGAACCGCTCGCTGTCGAATTGGCTGAAGCTCATGCGATACGCTCGATATCGAGGCCGATGTTGGCCGCGGGCGCGGAGTGGGTGAGGGCGCCGACGCTCGCCACGTCGACGCCTAGATCGGCCAGCTCTTTCACCCGCGCGAGAGTGAGGCCTCCCGATACCTCGACGATGGCGCGACCTGCGACTGTGGCCAGCGCCGTACGCAAAGCGGTCGAGTCGAAGTTGTCGAGCATCACGATCTCGGCGCCGGCGGCCAGCGCTTCCTCGAGAGCGCTCAGCGACTCGACCTCGATTTCGATGCGGCTGGTGTGCGGCGCGTAGGCCCGGGCGCGCTCGATGGCGGCGCGCACGCCGCCGGCGGCCACGATGTGGTTGTCTTTGATCAACACCGCCGAGCCCAAGCAGTCGCGGTGGTTGTGCCCGCCGCCCACCCGAACCGCATAGCGCTCCAAAAAGCGCAGGCCCGGCGTCGTCTTGCGCGTATCCACGATGCGCAGCTTGGACCCGGCCGGCACGGCGTCCACGAATGCTCGCGTCAGCGTTGCCACCCCCGACATGCGCTGGGCAAAGTTCAAGGCCGTGCGCTCAGCCATCAAAATGGAGCGGGCCGAGCCCTCCGCGAGCCACAGCACGTCACCTGGGTTGGCCCGGCTGCCGTCGGCCATACGCTGCTCGACGCGCAGCCCGGGATCCACTTTGTAGAATGCGCGCGCGAACACGTTGCCGCCGCACACCACCAACGCCGAGTGGGCGACGGCCCGCGCCACCGCGCGCTCGTCTTCCGCCACCGCGGCCGCGCTCGTCACGTCTCCCCCCGAGAGGTCCTCGGCCAGCGCTCGCTCTACCACGTCGTCCAACAAGAAATCCGCAATCACGATGCGTAGACGGTACTGCCACAACGCCTGGGAGACCCAGATTTTTTGTGAAAAATCCGGGTGCGTTCACGAGCCGAAGTAGCTGTGGGCCAGGTAGGCGCTGAACAGGTTGCACAAGGCGTGGAACGCCACGGAGGCGCCGATGCCTCTGCTGCGCACGCGCAAGAACCCGAACACCAGGGACGGGAAGAACACGGCCAGCCGCGCCGGGCTCAGCTCGGTGAGCAGGTGCCCGACCGCGAAGATGGCGCTCGTCAATACGATGCCCCAGCCGAGGCGCGCGCCGAGGAACGACACTTTGGCGTTTAGCTCACGCTCGAGCGAGGTCTGTAAATAGCCGCGATAGAACGCCTCTTCCGGCAGCGCGATCACCAGCAGCTGACCGAGAGCGTCGGAGACCACCGGCCCCAGCGGCGCCGCGTGGAACGCCCCTACCTTCCACCAAATGCGAAAGCCCAGCCAGAAGCAGGGATAGATGACGAGCGCCGCCGCCAGAGCGTAGCCCAGCGCACCCAGCGCGGCGCGGGCGAGCCGCCGCGCCGACAGCGGGCCCGGCTCCAAAAGCCCGCCCAGCGACAAGCCGAACTCGCGGATCCGCTCCGTGTCGTCGCTGCGCAAGACCAGCCAGTAGCTGGCGAGCAGGAACGTGAATCCGACGCCGGTCGCGGCCCAGCTATCCGGCAGCAAGTAGGAGAGAAACGTGGCGAGGGCGGTGACGGCCGCCGCGATGCCCAATACCCGCGCGAGTCCGGCCCGCGGGGTTGGCGCGGGGTCATGCGCGGGCCCGCTCACAGCGGCTTTCTCTTGCTCGGAAGCAATTTTCCGGCTCGGTTCGAAGATTCCTTCGTTGGCCAAGCGCGCGGACCTCCCACGATTTTCACGCTTAGGCTAAGGTCCCGCCCCACGTCAGCGCGCCCTCCGCCGTAACCGCGCCTGCCGATAGTGCTCTCACCGCGAGGACCCATGCTCGATCCGAATCTGCCTGAAATCGCTCCGCCTCGTAACCCGAACCAGCCGTCACCCCGGGTCGATTTTGCGAAGTGGCCGCCGGACGACGGAACGCCGGGCATGCCCTCCGGCGGCGGTGGAGTGCCCGCCGGTGGCGGTTACGATTCCGGTGACGGTAATTTCAAGAAAGGGCGCACGGCCCCGATCGCCATTCTGATTGGCGTGTTGGCCGTTGGCGGGCTCGGCGCCTTCTTGGCCCTCGGCGCCAAGCAAGACGCGGCCAAGCTCAGCGTGGAGCAAGGCGAGCAAGAGAAGAAGAACATCTTCGTCTTGCCCAAGGCCGAGCAGGCCGCCAAGTGGCGCGAATGGGCGATGGGCGAGAAGAGCCTGGCCAGCGACGAAGTGCGCATGGAAGCGCTGAAGCAGCTCGCCTGGAACAAGGATCCGGAAGGCGTCAAAGCCGCCATCGACGCGCTCAGTTACCCGACCGAGCCCATGCAGGCCATGGCCGCCACGGCGCTGGCCGAGTACGGCAGGCCGATGGGCGAGCCCGGGCGCGACGCGCTCTTGGCCGCGCTCAAGAAGGCGGGGCCTGGCGCCAAGCCCCAGATCGCCTGGGCGCTGGTGGTGCTGGGCGAGACTCGAGCGCTCGACGACGTGATGGCGCTCTACCGCTTGGGCCATTTGTCCAAGGTGCAACGCCTCGGCGGCGGCGTGGCGTTCGACACCGACAAGATCGTGCAGCTAGTGAGCCTCGACAAGCTGGCGAGCATGGCCGGCGACGAGAGCCCGGCCGTTCGCCAATTGGTCGCGACGGTGCTGTCCGCCAACGCCGAGCCCAAGTGGACCGACACGCTCATCAAGCTGGTGCAAGACAAAGACGCCGAGGTCTCGCGTCAAGCAGCGCCGGGCCTGGGTAAAATCGGCGATCGCCACGCGCGCGATCCGCTGATCGAGGCCATGAAGACGGCCGACAAGGACAGCCGCAACAAGTACCTCGAAGCGCTACGCGACGGCATCGGCACCGAAGGCTTGGTGCTCGGCCTGGCCGCCGTGAACCAAGAAGACGAGAAGCTCTCCTGGTATCAGAAGAAGCAAATCTTCGACATGATCGACAAGCTCAACGATCCTCGCGGCGGTAACCCGCTGTTCGAGTTCATCGGGAGCAAGCCGCACATTCACTACCAAACGCGCGCCGCCATCGCGATGGCCTCGATTGGGGACGTGCGCGCCGTGCCGACGTTGGCCAAGCGCCTGCGTATGGATCCGCTGAAGATTTACAGCGACCAGTACGACTGGGAGATGATGCTGAAGCGCGACGACAACGAGCGCGTCGTGGCCGCCCGCATGATCGCCGACTTGGCCATGCTGCACCCCGAGAAGCGGCAGCAGATCGCCGAGCAAGCCGAAGACGCCATCATCTTCTGGATCCACGAGCAGCCCGCGCCCCACGCCAACGGCTTGCGCGCGCTGGCGGCCATGGAGTCGACGAAGGACATCGAAGCCCTGCGCAAATGGGCCAACCCCAACGTGCCGCTGCCCAAGGAAGGCCAGCAGCCGCCGATGCCTCAGGAGTGGGAAATCGCTCAGAGCGCGATGCGCTACGTGGGCTGGCTCAAAGATCAGCGCAGCTACGGCGTGCTCGAGAGAGCGCTCACGGCGCGGCCCAAAGAGCTGGACGTGACGATGGCCGGGCTCAACGTCGGCGGCGTCGCCATCTTGGGCATGACCTTGCGCGCCATCGGCGTGGGCGCGGCGGACGGCTTGTCCGAGTGGCGCGAGCACAAGGCCTTCAAGCCGCTCTTCGAGTACGTGCAAGAGCCGAAGAACAACGACCAGTCGCGCATGCAAGCATGCCAAGCGCTGGCTTGGGTCGCCGAGCCCGAAGACTTCATCGAGATCGCCAAGAAGATCCAGGAGTACTCGTCCGAAGAGCCGAAGGACCAAATCCGTCGCGCTTGCCTGCTCGAGACCTTGATTCAACGGCCGGTGCCGGGCACCGCCAGCGCGTTGATGTCGCTGATGACGCCGGGCGCGGCCGTGGAGACCCGCCACCAAGTCGCGCGGGCCATCGCCAAGGGCGGCTTCGACGCGGCCGTCGAAGCCCAGCTGTTCAAGATGATGGAGAACGACGCGCTCGTGAACGACGCCGCGCTCGCCCTCATGCTGGGCGGCACGCCCGACACCGCTGCCCGTGCCGTCGCGCAGTACGCCAACAAGCCCAAGGCTGCGCTCGATGAGCTGGGCGACCTTTGGTATCGCAGCTTCGGTTACTGGTCGACGGAAGATCTGGAGAGCGGCTTGCTCTTCAAGTTCGTCGACAACGCCGAGGCCATCAGCAAGCTCAGCATCCGCATGACCCAGCAAGAATGGGCGCGCGTGATGCTGATGAAGCAGTTCGAGAGCCTGGACTTCGACAATGGGCCACACTCGTTCACCCGCGTCGTGCTCCGTTACCGCCTCTGGCAGATGGCCAAGGCCGACGACGCCGCCAAGCGCGCCGGCGCCATCCGCACGCTCAAGTTCATGAAAGAACAAGGCGTGCTGCTCGCGCTGCGCGACGAGAGCGGGCCCGCGGGCGAGCTGGCGCGCGCCGCTTACTTCGAGCTGATGAACCCCAAGGTGGTGCTCGACGGCGTGAGGGTGCCCGAGGGCGAGAAATAACGCAGATGACTCGGCCGGTTGGGGCGCGCCCGCGCGGCCGCCCCACGCGCCCGAACGCGGGCCCGGCGCTGGTCTTGTGCCTGCTGTTGGCCGCCTGCGGAGCGAAGCAAGCTCGCCCGGCGGCGGCTCCAGAGCCCGAAGACGGCGCCTCGCTCGCGAGCGCTGCCATTGCCACTGGCCCCGAAGCGTGTGGCAATGCCATCGACGACAACCAGAACGGGCTGATCGACGAGGGCTGCGGGCTAGCGCTCGGCCTCGTGCAATTCTTGGCGGGATGGAGCGCGGCCAAGGCGGACGTGGATCTGCGCGTGGTCGATCCCAACGGCGATCTTATCGAAGTCGGTCGCGTTGCCCGGAGCGGCCTCACCAAGGACCGTGACTGCCCCGGCCGCAGCGAATGCCAGGGCAAGAACCTCGAGAACGTTTACTTGGCCGAGGGCGAGCCGCTCAAGGGCGAGTACCGGCTGCGCCTGCGCCTGGAGTCCCTGGGCGGCGAAACCCCACCCATTCACGTGACGCTGGGCGCCCGGTTGGGGGGAACGTCGCGCTCTTACGACGTGGAGCTGGAAACACCCGAGTCTGAACGTGAAATTCGCTTGAAGTTTTGAGCGGGCCCGGGCCATTTCGGGGGCCCTGCCGGCCCCTTGCCCGCACACCTGGAATGAATCGTCACTGGCGTGGCTTCTGGGCCCCAGAATGCTATTGTCAGTCAGCTCCGCACCGCGGCACCGTTCCCGCCCCTCGGAGGCCTAAACCATGGGTTCCCTCTCTCCTGTCCACTGGCTCATCGTCATCGTCATCGTCCTCTTGGTCTTCGGCCCGGGGCGGCTAGCGGGCGTCGGTAAAGGCCTCGGTGAAGGCATCAAATCCTTCAAAAAGGGTTTGAACGACGACTCCGACGACGACAAGCCCGCCGCCCCCAAGGCGCAGCTGTCCGAGAAGAAAGACGAAGCCTGATAGCGCGTCGCGCCCTCTGGCGCGCGTTGTAGCTCAGGCCTTCTTCGACGTGCCGTTGCCGTGCGCGCGCGCTTCTTCGCGCGTGTTCCAAGCAATGAGAGCCACGACGGCAATGAACGGGATGGCGGCGGGGAAGAACATGTTGGCCGCCGCAGTCTAGCGCAGATCTCGGGCAAAGTTGGCAGCTCGAGAGGAGCGTGGCAAGGATTGGCGATGCTGCTTGCTCGATGGCTCCTGAGCCGGGCCGCGCACACCGCCAGACCGGCCAGCAAATGGGCCGCCGCCTGCGTCTTACTCGCAGCCTTGGGCTCGTTGGGCGAAGGGCGCGCGGCCGCCGCCGACGGCGCCACCGAGCGCGCGTCTTACGCGGAGCCGCTCCCTTCGCCGATCGTACCGAAGAGCTCGCTGGCTTCGCGCTGGGCCGGATTGTCGGGCGCTTCGTGTTGGGCCGAGGTGACGCGGCGCAAGCTGCCGGTCACGCGCTTTCGCGGCGCCGCCGTGGGCGTGGCCACGCCCCTGCGCGTGACGGGCCCGCTCGGCGGTGTGCGTTTCGTCACGCCGGGCAAGAAGAGCCCGTACGGCATCTTGGATTGTCGCCTGGCGCTCGCGCTGTCCGACTTGGCGCCGCTGCTGCAGCGCTACGACGTGGTCGAGGTACACATCGACAACATGTATCGCCCGAAGGCGCACCTACCCGGCAAGAAGAAGCCCAGCCAACACTCGTTCGGCCTGGCCGTCGATCTCACGCGCCTCAAGCTCGCCGACGGCAGCGACTTGGTGGTGGAGCGCGATTTCGCCGGCGCCATCGGCGAGCCCGTGTGCGGGCAGGGCGTGCGCGCCCGCTCCGAGCTGCCGCGCGAGGCCGCCGTGCTGCGGGATCTGATCTGCGAAGTGGCGCGCTCCGGCCTCTTCCATCACATCCTCACGCCCAACCACGACGCGGCCCACCGCAATCACTTTCACCTCGACATCGCCCGCGGCGCCCGCCAGCGCATGATCGATTGATGCTTGCCGAGCGGCTGGGGTTTCAGCCGTCCGCGGCCGGTGCCGCTGCCTTCGGCTTCAGCCACTCACGGCCCAGCTCGATCATCATGGGCAGCACGCTGAGAAAGACGATGGCCAAGATCACCAGCTCGAAGCGCTTCTTCACGATTTCGGTGTCGGCGAAGAAGTAGCCGAGGGGCACCAGCAAGCTCACCCAGATCGCGGCGCCGATGACGTTGAACAGCACGAAGCGCCGGTACTGCATCTGACCGATGCCGGCCACGAACGGCGCAAACGTGCGCACGATGGGCACGAAGCGCGCCAAGATGATCGCCTTGCTGCCGTACTTCTCGTAAAAGAGCTGGGTCTTGATGAGGTGCTTCTTGTTCAGCAGCCAAGACTTTTCGCTGTTGAAGACCTTGGGGCCGAGAAACTTCCCCACGTGGTAGTTCACGCCGTCACCGAGCACGGCGGCCACGAACAAGATCAGCATCACCACCGGCAAAGACGGCACGAAGCCGTCCGCAGGCAGGCCCAAGCGAACGGGATCCATGGCGCACAGCACGCCAATCGCGAACAGCAGCGAGTCACCCGGCAGGAAGGGCGTGACGACCAAGCCCGTCTCCGCGAACACGATCGCGAACAGCACCAGATAGAGCGTAGGCCCCATCGTCTGCGTCATGCTCGTGAGGTGCACGTCGATGTGCCGAATGAAATCGAAGATGGCGAGGATGGCGCTCAACATGGGGCTCTTAGGGCTGAAGGATCGAAAGCGGGCGATTCTTACGGCGTTCCTAGCGGGACGGCAAGAACACAGGTACTTCGGCGATTAGCTCGGCCATGCTGAGACGCCCGCTTTCTACGCTGTATTGCTGGATGGCGCGTTCACGCGCTCGAATCCCGAGCCGCGCACCCAGCTCGGGATTCGAAGTGAGCTCGAGTAACCGCGCGCCGAGCGCCGCGACGTCGCCGGCTGGGAAAACCAGACCGCAGCCATCGAGGATGCGGCCCATGTCGTTGACGTCGGAGGCGACGATGGGACGTGCCATCGCCATCGCGTCGAACAGCTTCGCGGGGATTTGCCCCCAGGCTCCCGGAATATCGCGGCTGGGAATACACAGCACGTCGGCGGCGGCCACCCAGCTCGGCAGGTCACGGCCCGCGAACGCTCCTACGACGCGCAGCCGCGACTCGGGTAAGGTTTGCTGCGCCTCCGCCAATAGCGCCTTGGAAAATGCGTGCTCGAAATCCACGCCTGCTAGCAGGAGACCTGGAGCGTCGTCACCCGGGAGCGAGGCTATGGCCTTCAGCAGGTCGTCGACACCTTTGTGCTCGCGGATAGTTCCGATGAACGCGACCCAGGAACGCCCGTCCATGCGTTGCTCCGAGCGTCGCGCGCGCCCCGCTTCGCCGAAGCGAGCCGGGTCGAGCTCGGTGGTGTCGCGTACGTGCGGCAGGAGCACTCCTCCGAACCGCTGCTGGAGCCAGGAATTGGAGACGCTACGCCGTGCGACTCGACCACAGATCGCGTCGAGCGCGCGAATGCCCCCGTAGGAGTTCAACGACTTGGGCACCAGTAGCTGCACGTTGCGCGACCACCACGCGCCGACGCTTTCGTTCGCGCCCGGCGTCATGAACCCCAGCTCCCAATCGTCGATGTCGAGCAGCATGCGCGAGGGAGAAACGCCGGCGGCCAGGGCCAACCCGAAGCTGGTGGACCGCGGCTTGCTCACGACTACCCGCGATCCGGCCAACTGTGAGCGAAGCCAACCCCGAGCGTTTGCGTAGCCGAGCACCGAGCGCATCTCGAAGCTGCTCATGGCGATGCGCGACGAGGACGCTGGCCGCCAAATGCTGGACCCCAACTGCGGGCCCACGATGCGTACGGGGCCGAACGCGGCGAGCACCTCTGCCAACACTTGCGCGCGACCCAGACAGTTTTCGCTCAGGTCGGAACAGACCACCGAAATGGGATGCGGAGGACCCGGCATTGAGCAGGGCATCATGCCACAAATGCCCGGAATGTCGCTGCTGGGCGGCGACCTTGGCGCGGCGTGCGCGCAGCTGGCCGAGCAGGCTTCGCAGCGGCTCGAGCGCGTGTTGCACGCGGATGCGCTGGCCGGGCTCGAGACCGCTTCCCGGCATCAGCGCTCTCACCTGTTGCCAGTTCTTGTGTGTGCCGCGCCCGGCTTGAGCCGCTCACCAGGCCGCGTATTCGTGGACCCGAGCGCTGTGCAGTGGCCCCGGTCCGACCGGCCAGAAACACACCTTGGGCGCCCGCAGCAGCCCGCTCAACTTTTCGGCGACGGTTTCCAGCGGACGCTCCGGCCGCGGGTTGCTTGTCTCGTCGCGATTCATCAGTTGCTCCACGAGACCCCAGAAGCGCCTCGGGCCGTCCGCCAAGAAGCTGAGCGCGGTGCTTCGGTCACCCTGCCAAAAGTCCTCTCCCGCAACCCCCACCAGCTCGTTCGTTACCACGCCACAACCAAGCAGGCGCGCTTCTACCAGCATGCGTCCCGCCCACTCCGGCCCGATCGGCAAATAGACGAACCTGCGCGATGCGGCAAAGTGCTCGAGCACCTGCGCCGGTGACAGACCTCTGATCTCTCTCGCTACGAGGCCGCGCTTTCGGCAATACCGCAGCGCCTGCCGGTAGCCCTTCACGGGATGCGGCGACGCGAACACGCTCGCACCCGCGCGCTCATGGCTCATCGAGGCCGTGGCTGCAGCGGCATCGAGCAGCGCGCGTCCAAATAGCGAAGAACCGAGCACGTGCGTGGCCGGGCAGGCGAAGAACGGGTTCCTGCGGTAGTAACTCTCTTGCAGGCGAGTCAGGAAAATGGCACCTCGCGCGCGATCGAACAGCTCGCGTTGGGTGAGGTGGGGGCACCAGCAGCGTTGCAGCATGCGATGCGCAACGTCGCGTCCGCTCGGAAAGTTGCCGCGCCAGCGACAGATGCGCAAATCGTGCTCGAACGTCACGTGTCGACCGGTCCGCGCGATGCTCAGGAGCTGGTCGGGAGTAGCGGTCTCGGAGTTGCCGACGATGATTACGTCGCTCTTCGCCAGCTGCTCGTCGCGGTGATTCAAATTACGGAACGTGGTCGTCGAGATTTGCCAAGGGCACGCTCGAATGGCGGCTTCGTCGGTGAGCTCGGCGCCTCCGGCATGTCGCTCCACGCGACTGCGCGTCGCGTCTGCGAACTGATCGGCCACGAAGAGCACCCGCGTCACGAACACCCGGAGCTGAACAGAGTGGAGCCGCGTAGAGGTTGCAAGAGCCGAGCCGAATAGCACAAAAGTCCGCGGACGGGGACTGCTCATCTCCGTAGCGTGCTGTCAGCTGTCGCCCTATATAGCGGGTCATATGAATGATTCGCCGAACGCCGAGGTCGCGCAACCCGCCGCGGCGTCGCTGAGGGCGATAGCGTCTAGATCGGTCCTCTGGACCGCGCTCGGCAAAATCTCGAACTCTGTCATCTCCCTCTTGGTGACGGCGCTGCTCACGCGGCTGCTCACGCCGGCCGACTTCGGCATCGTCGCCATGGTGGTGGTGATCTCCGGCTTCCTCAACATCATGGCCGAGGCCGGGGTCAGCACCGCGGTCGTGCAGAAGCGCGACTTGGGGCCCGAAGCCCTGTCGACTCTGTTCTGGAGCGGGCTCGGCTTGGGCACGGCCGCCGCGCTGAGCTTGGCCTTGGCGTCGCCGCTGGTGGCGCGTTTCTTCGGCGAACCGCGGCTCACCCCGGTCGTGGCCTGCTTGAGCGCCAGCTTCGTGTTTCTCGCCATGGGACGCATCCCGAACGGGCTCCTGGAGCGCGCCTTTCGCTTTAAGCATCTGGCCGCCGCGGAGGTGATCGCCGCCACATTGAGCGGCACCGTCGGCATCGTGCTGGCGTACTCTGGCTTCGGCTATTTTGCGCTCGTCTTTCAAACCTTGGTCGGGAGCTTTCTCAACGCTGCCTTGCGGTTGGCTTTCGCGCGCTTCAAACCGAAGCTCGTGTTCGACACCGCCGCGCTCAAGGCGGTGAGCGGGTATTCCGGCGGCGTCACCGCTTTCTCGGCCATCAACTACTGGGCGCGCAACCTGGACAAGGCTCTCATCGGTCGCGCGCTCGGGGCCGCAGAGCTCGGCTTCTACGGGCGAGCCTACGCGTTGATGCTGTATCCGCTGGAGGGCATCACCGGAATCATCAACCCGAGCTTGCACCCGTTGCTCTCGGCCATGCAGGGTGATTCGGAGCGCATGACGCGCGCCTACCTCAAAATGGTACGGTTGATTGCCATTTTAGCGTTGCCCACCATGAGCGTGCTCGGAGCTCTCGCGCCCGAAATCGTGCACACAGTTTGGGGCAAGCAGTGGGACCGCAGCGTGGGCGTATTCACTATTTTATGCTTCGTTGGTAGCGTTCAGCCCATTGGCGGTACCTTTGGCGCGGTGTTCCTGGCGACGAATCGCACGCGTCTATTGGCAGTCGTTGGGCTCATCAACAGTTTGATAATGATGACCGGCATAGCGCTCGGCGTACCCCACGGTATTCGCGGAGTTGCCATCAGCTACTCCCTGGCGCACGGGGCTATTTTCCTGCCGACGATGTACTTGGTCGTCGCGGTGCTGCTGAAAGGCAAATTGCGCGACATAGTCGGCGTCTTCACCTCCGGCATCGCGGTGGCGGCCCCCGTCTTGCTCGGCTTGCTGACGTTCAACCATTTCCTGCGCGGAAAGATGCCCGAGGCGGTGCACCTATGCTGCGGTGTGGTCCTGGGCATTGCCCTTTGGCTCGCGACGTTCGCGCTCGTCGATAGAAAGCTGCTGGCCGAGGCCCGCACGTTTTTGCCGGGCGGTCGGAAGAAGCTCACCGCCGAGCTCGACGCGCCCTAGAAGGCCGGAAGGCGCCCTCTGAGCCAGGTTTCGGCCGCCTTTGCCGCGATCTGGGTTATAAGGGCCCATTGTCCGAAGTCCTCGCTCGCGTGAAGAGCCGCGCCGTTGAGGGGCCAAGAGGCCCCGACGTGTTGCACCGCGTAAAGGTGCAGCGCGAATGGCTGGTCGTGGGCGAGGTGATCGAGCTCGAGCTGCCGCGCAACCTGGCGTGCGCCACGTGCGGCGGCGGCGGCTGCGACGCGTGCGGGCGCTCGGGGGCCATCACGCTGCGCCAACGTGAAGAGCCGGCCGAGATGGTCGAGATTACCCTCCCGGCGCGCTCGAGGGACGAGCTGCCCGAGTCGCGCGGCATCACGCTGCGCATCCCCGAGCAGGGCGGTTTGCCGCCGCCCAACTCGGAGTTGCCCCGCGGCGTGCTCCTGCTCACGGTGATCCCGAGTGACGAGTCCGATCCCAATGTCAAGCGTCTGCGTGGCGTGCCTTCGAAGCGGCCGCCGGCGTCCGTCGTCGAAAGCGAAGAAGAGCCGACTCAGCTGGGGGCGCCCGAGGCCTGGCGCGGGCGCTCGACGGCACTCGTCATCGTCGCAGTCGGCGTGGTGCTGTGGATCTTGCTGCTGCTGGCGTTGCGATTGAGCGGCAGAGGCTGAGCGAGGCAGATCCGGAGTTCCGCGGCCGCTCGGCGAGTGGGGCGTTCAGCGCCGCTGGGTGACCTTTCGCTGCCGCGAGCCCCAGCGAAGGGAGTTGGTCCATGGGCCGCCCGGAATAGATTTGGCTCGGGGCGCGCAGGCAGGGCTAAACTCGTGCCGAATGAACTCCGTCTTGATGGCGCTCATCATCGTTGGTCTGAGCGGCGCGTTCGCCTGGAGCGCGCGGCGGCGGTGGCACTTGCTGAAGGTGGGCGACGCCACCTGGGAGAGCCGTACGGATCGCATCGGCGAGCGGTTGAAGGCGGTTTGGACGTTCGCCTTCTACCAAAAGAAGATGCGGAACTACCTGGCCGCGGGGCTCGCACACCAGCTCATCTTCGTGGGCTTCATCGTGCTCTTGCTGCGCACCCTCATCTTGTGGGGGCGGGGTTTCGATCCGCGCTTCAACCTATTCGTGTTGGGGCACGAGCCGGTGCTGGGGTTGCCGCTGGGCGACGTGTACGCGTCGGTCAAAGACGTCTTGGCGGTGCTGGTCATCTTGGGCGCCAGCGTGTTCGTCTACTTCCGCGCCATCAAGCGCGAGAAGAGAATGACTTTGAGCGGCGAGGGTCTTTTGATCCTCGGCATCATCATGACGATGATGCTGGCCGATTTGCTGTACGACGGCTGCGGCATCGCGCTGCGCGAGCGCTTCGGAAATGGGGTGTGCAACGCGGACGCGGCCTGGTGCGCGCGCGTCGGAACGCTGGTGGCGCCGCTCGGGCACGCGCAAGGGCCTGGTTACCATCCGTTTCCGGACCCGGCTGGCTCGCTCGTGTCGGTGCTCGTCTCGGGCTTGTCGGTGCCGGTGCTGGTGGTGTTGGCCCACGCCGGGTTTTGGACGCACTCCACGCTGGTCTTGGTGTTCCTGAACATCTTGCCCTACTCCAAGCACTTCCACATCATCACCGCGATTCCCAACGTGTTTTTGGGAGATCTCACGCCGCGCGGCCGGTTGCGCCCGCTGGCGGAAAACACCGAGAAGCTGATGGCCGCGGTCGAGAAAGCGACCGAGGGTGAGGATCTGCTTTCGGCTCGCATCGGCTACGCACGCATCCACCACTTCAGCTGGAAGGACGTGCTCGATTTCTACACCTGCACCGAGTGCGGGCGCTGCTCCGACAACTGCCCGGCGTTCAAGACCGGCAAGCTGCTAAGCCCCAAGCAATTCACGCTCGACTTGCGCGATCACTTGTATTCGCGCGAGGCCGAGCTCGAGGCCGAGAAGACACTCAAACCGGTCGACCTGGTGCCGGAGATCATCCACCCCGACGTGCTTTGGGCCTGCACCAGCTGCCGCGCCTGCGAAGAGCAGTGCCCCGTCAACATCACCTACGTCGACAAGATCGTGCAGATGCGGCGCAACCTGGTGGTGATCAAGGGCGAGTTCCCGCAAGAGCTCGCCAAGCCTTTCGAGGGCATGGAGTCGAACGGCAACCCCTGGAACCTGGCGCGCGTCGACCGCACCAACTGGGCGGATGGCTTGGGGCTCAAAATGTTCTCGGAGAAGCCCGACGCCGAGGTGCTGTTCTGGGTTGGCTGCGCGGCCAGCTACGACGACCGCGCCAAGAAGATTGCCCGCTCGACGGCGCTGCTCTTGCTATCGGCAGGCGTCGATTTCGCCATTCTGGGCGAAGAAGAGACGTGTACCGGTGATCCGGCTCGCCGCGCGGGCAACGAGTACCTGTTCACCATGCTGGCCGAGGCGAACGCCGCCACGTTGAACGGCTACAAGAGCCAGGGCGGCATCAAGAAAATCCTCACGACTTGCCCGCACTGCTTCAACACCCTGGCCAACGAATACCCCGACTTCGGCGCCAAGTTCGAGGTCGTTCACCACACCGACTACATGCTCGGCTTGGTGGCAGAGAAGAAGCTCGTGCCGAAACAACCGGTCAAGGGCAAGGTCGCCTATCACGACTCTTGTTACCTCGGCCGCTACAACGACATCTACGAGTCGCCCCGCCAGATCTTGGAAGCCATCCCGGGGGTCGAGCTCGTCGAGGTCGAGGGGTGGAACAGGAAGAAGGGCTTGTGCTGCGGCGCCGGCGGCGCGCAGATGTTCATGGAAGAGCAGAACAAAGATCGCATGAACGTGAAGCGCACCTTGCAGCTGGTCGACGCCCTGGGCGCGCCGACCAACCGCGGCAACGCGCACGGCCACGGCCCCGACACGATTGCCAGCGCCTGCCCGTTCTGCATGACCATGCTCAAAGACGGCGTGAAGGCTCAGTCCAAAGAGGACGAGATCCAAAACCTCGACGTCGTCGAGCTGCTCGCCCAGTCCTGCGGCGTGCGGGAGCCAACGCCCTCGGCCGGCGACACGGCCGCCCCAGCCGCCTAAAAAAAGGCATAAGCGCGCCCCCCTGGCTTTTCGGCCAGCAAGCGTTAGGCTCTCTGGGTCGTCGTCGAATGCTCGAACCGGACACCATCGTTCACTATTTCGATACGCCTGATGTGGCGCCGCCCGCTGCTGCGCCCCCTCCGGGCTTCGATTGCGATATGTGCGGCCAGCATTTCGAGGGCGAGCCGGCCGGCTCCGGGCTGTTCATGTGGACCCGCGGAGAAGAGCTGCGCTTCGAAGAGCCGCCGCTGTGCGAAGCCTGCGCCCAGAACGTGACGCTCGACGCGCTCACCCGCTGGGAAGCCGAAGAAGAAGAAGAAGGCTGAGCGCGCGTTCGCCCAGAGCGCCGGCCTCTCTCACGACCAAACGCCCGCTACTCGGCCGCCCCGCTGCCGCTACTGCATCACGGTCGAGTCGGTGGCGCTCTTCTGTAGCGGCGGGCTGCGCTCGAGCAGCTCTTGCGCGGAGCCGCGCAGCGCCAACGGGGCATCCACGCCGTGTATCACCTCGAGCAACTCACAACGCGTGCACACGGCCAAGAGCGGCATCGAAATGGGCTCGGGCGTGCCCGGATTGAGCAGCAACGTGAGCCGCACCCGCGGCCTCCGTAGCCAACGTGGGCTCTCGGCCAACGTGGGGGCGACGACGCTGGGCAACGGGCGCCGGGCCGCGAGCCGCACTACGTCGTCCTCTGTCAGCCGGGGATTGCCCAGCAGTTGCCGCAGCACGAGCGGGTGCGGATCTCGCAGGAGCTTTTCGAGCACGCGACGATCGTTCGAGCGCGCTAGGCTGCGCCGCTCGCCCACCGTCAGCTCGCGACCGCTGCCGTAGTCGGGCACGGGCGGCACCGAGAGCGCGCGACTGGCGGACGGCCCTTCGCTACCGCGCCGCAGCAACCGAGCCAGGCTGAGGAGCCTGCGCGCCTCGGCGTGTTGGCGTAGCCGCTCCACGAACAGCGAATCGCCCTCGGCGACCAGCACCATGGCGACGACCAGTAAGGCCTCGCGAGAGTCCGGATCCGCCCGCTCGCCGTCTTCACAAAGGCTGGACAGCAGCTCCGCCGCGTTGCCATCGCCAAGCTCGCCCAAATGCGCGCGCAGCCAGCCCACCCGAAGGGTCACGTCGGGGAGGGAGAGCAGCACTCTGCGCAGCCGGTGGGCGCCTTCGAGGATCACGGCTTGTCGGCTGAAAGCATGGGCTAGCCGCTCTTCGATGTCGAGCGTGCTCCTGCTCGGCTCGGCGTTCCGGGTTATGCTGCCCGACCTCGCGTGTCGTCGTCCCGTCCGCCTTCTCCGCCCTCTCCGCCGTCTACTGGCGCGCCTTCGGGGGCTCGTCCCTCCGGCAGTGGTCGCGGTGAGCGCGCCCGTCGTGGTGGCGGCGCCTCGCGCGCTGGCGGCTCGCGTTCTGCGGCGCCTCCGCCTCCGCCTCCGCTCGAGACTCTGGCGTCGCGCTTTCGCACGAAGGTCGCCGCGGCGCGACGGCAGCTGGCTTGGGGGCTCGTGCTGCTCGCCGTCGTAGCGGCGGCGCATGCGGCCCGGCGCGGTACCGGCTCGTTCAGGCTGTTGGGCGCGGCGCTGCTCGTGGCCGGCATTTCTGCGTTGGTCCTCGTCGTCGCGCACGCGCGCCGTACCCTGTCCGATAGGCGCCGGCTGATCGGCGCCACGTTGCTGCGGGCCGAGCCCACGGTGGGGGCCCGTGCGCTGCGGGCGCTCTCGTTGCTCGAGCGCGCCCCCGATGAAGCCGCTGACGCCAACGGCGAGTCGCCCGAGCTGGCTCAGCTGCACTTCCAACGCGTCCTCGGCCAGGCGCCGGCCTCCGTGCTGGACAAATGGGCGGCGCAGAGCGCCGACCGGGCTCGGCTCGTGCTGCTCTTCGTGGTCGTAGGGGCCGGCGCCGCGCTGGCGTTCGATCCGGCGCGCGTGCTGGAGGGCCTAGACGTTTTGGTCGCCCGCAACGGACGCGCTCCCTTACCCATGCCGTGGCTCGGCTCGCTCCGCGTCGAATCTCAGCCCCCCGCTTACCTGCGCGCTGAAGCTCACCCGCTCTTTCCGGAGGGCGTGGTGCATGAGCCAGCCGGCAGCATGATCCTGTTTCAAGGTGTCCCCGAGCGCGACGGTCGTCAGCTGGTGCTGGTGGGCGACGGCCGAGAGGTCCCGTTCGTCAGCGACGGCGCGGGCAGCGTCGTGGCGCGTTGGCCGCTCACGCGGCCGGTAGAGCTGCAGGTGGCCGCGCGCTTCGGCAACGTTCTCATCACCGAGGCCGACGTGCTGTCGCTCAGGCCCATCGCCGACGAGGCGCCCCAAGTCGAGCTCGAAGATGCGCCGCGCAGCGCGCTCCTCCAAGAGCTGCAAGCGCTCGAGCTGCGCTATTCGGCGCGCGACGACCACGGTCTGCGCGAGGTCGCGCTGGTGCTCCGCTCGGGTGGTCGCGAGAGCCGCCGTACCTTGGAGCGGTTGGACGGCGAGGCCAAGCAACGTACGGGCGCGCAGGCCTTGTCGCCGCGCGATCCGCTGCTCCGTCGTAGCTTCTTACCGGTCGAGGTGACGATCGAGGCGCGCGACAACGACGGCGTCGCGGGCGCAAAATGGGGGGCAAGCCAGGCCATCACCATCATTCCCCCTGGCATCGGCGAGGGCGAAGCCGCTCGCTACGCGGCCCTGAAAGAGGCGCGCGCGGCGTTGATTGGCGTCTACGCCAGCGCGCAGCGCGACGCAGCTGCAGCCGGGGCCGCGGCCGGCAACAAAGCCACGACGAACGTCGACGCCAACGCCGCTCGCAAAGCGCAGGCCGAGCAGATCAAGACCGCGCTCCAGCCGCTGCGCCGCTTCGTGGACGCGACCTACGTTGGCGCGACCGTTCCCAAGCCGCTGAAGGCCTTTTTAGAAGGCCAAGCGCGCGTCCTCGAACGCCCCGCCCCCACGCGCGAAACCTTCGTGCGACGCTTGGAGGACGTGCTGCTCGCCGTCGACGCGGCCCTGCGCGCCACCGGCAACCACGACGCCGAGGGCGTAGCCAAGCGCTTGGGCGACGTAGCAGAAGAAGTGGCCGAGGGTTGCAAGCTCGGCCTCGACGCAGAAAAACGCGACCTGTCCGCGCGGCGCCTGAAGGTCGCGCTGCCCGTGTTGTCCAAGGGCGCCGACGCCCTGGCCACGCTGAGCGAGCTGGGCGCCGACATCGGCAGCGTGGCGCAGGGCGAGCTGCGACGCATCCAGCGTGGCCTCGCCAATCAGAGCTACGTGGAATCGGAGCTGGCGGCGCGGCATTTGGCGGCGCGCTTACGTCGCCCCAAGCCTTCGTTCAGCTCCGCTTCGGAGCCCGGCGTCGAATCGGGCGGGCAGGGCGGGCGCCGCGGCCCCAAAAAGCCGGGCGAAGCGTCGCAGGCGCACCAGCAATTCCAAGAGCTGATGCGTGAGCTGGAGCAGCTGTCGCAAGAGCACGCGGGCGAGATCGACACCGTCGAAAATACGCTCCAGTCGGCGGAGCGCGCCGAGCAAGACGCGGAGCTCCAGCGCGAGGCCAAAGAGCGCGCCGAGGCGCTGCGCCGCGCCTTCGAGGCCTTACCGGAGTACGCGCCGGGCCAGGCCAAGTCCGAGCAGGCCGCGGCGCTGGCGCGCGAGCACGGCCGCGCCATGGCCGAGAGCCTGTCGCGCCTATCGTTGAAGGATGCCAAACAGAGCGCGGACAGCGCCAAGCAGCAGATGGGCTCGGCCAAGCCGCCCCAAGCCGGCAGCAGCGTCTCGCCCGAGGCGCTAGAGCGCGCCGAGCAAGAGCTGAGCAAGCAGAGCGCGTGGATCGAAGCTTTGCTGAAGAAGGCTCACGAGCGCGAGAGCGAGCGAGCCAAAGAGGCGTTGGAGCGCTCCGGCAAGCGCGAACAAGAGCTGGCCGAGCGGGCGCAGAACATCTCGGGTCGCGGCAGCCACGGCGAGGCGGCGTTGCCGGGCGAGGTCGCCCAAGCGCTCGATCGGGCCGAGGGCTTGATGCGTGAAGCCGCGCAAGAGTTGTTGAACGGTCACGGCGAGCGAGCCTTGCAGCTCCAGCGCGAGGCCCAGCGCCTGCTCGATCAGCAAGAAGACGACGGCAAGGGCGACGAGCCCAAGGAACAGGCCGAAGAAGAGAAGCGCGACGCCAAAGGCCAACACGACCAAGACCACGCCAACATGCGCCAAGACGCGGACGTGCCCGGCCGCGACAAGAACGAAAAGGCCGAAGCTTTCCGCAAGCGGGTGCTGGAAGGCTTGGCGCGCGACAAGGGCGGGCGGCTCGGGCCGGCCGTGAAGCGCTACGCCGAGGGCTTGCTGAAATGAAGCGCTCGGCGCTGGCGCTCTTGGCGCTGCTCATCGCGCTCTCGTCCCTCGCGGGTATGCCGGCGCGCGCCGCGCTGTTCGGCATGGGTGATCTGCGAGCGCTCTCCGACGCCATCACCGAGATCGATCTGGGGCGAGCGCAAAAGCTGGCCGCCGGCATCGACTCCGAGACGCCCCAGTTCTTGGTCGAGCGTGGGCGCTTGCTGTTGTATTTGGGCGACTGCGTGGGCTCGGCGGCCGTGTTCTCCAACCCGGCCGCGACGGAGTCCAAAGACGGCGCTCAGCTCGCTCAATACGCTCGCACTTGCGCGCACGCCACGGCCGCGGGCTTCGTGGTGGAGGACAAAGAGCGCGGCATTTGGCTGCGCTTGCAAGACGACGCCGATCGCGTGTTCGCGCCGTTCGTCTTTCAGGTCGCGGCGCAAGCCCGCGATCGTATCGGGGCCGAGCTGGGCGTGGACCTGCCTCGGCCCTTGCGCATCGACATGGTGCGGGATTTGTTCTCGCTCTCGGCTGTCACGGGGCTCCCGCTCGAGAACGCGGAGACGACGGGAACGCTGGCGGTGGCGCGCTTTGGTCGCATCATCATCCTTTCTCCGCAAGCCACGCGCAGCGGCTACCACTGGGAAGACACGCTGGCGCACGAGCTGACGCACCTGCTCGTGACGCGCGCCACACGCGACCACGCACCGCTGTGGTTGCAAGAAGGCATCGCCAAGCGCGAAGAGACGCGCTGGCGTGAGCCACGCCCGTTCGACCCCAAAGACTGGGCCGAAGAGACGGCCGCGCGCGCGCTGCGCCACGGTCGCCAAGTCGGCATCGACAAGCTCGGCCCGTCGATCGCCATGTTGCCGACGCCGGAGGCGGCCTCCACCGCCTACGCGGAGGTGCAGGCGTTCATGGGCTACTTCATCCGCGAACAAGGAGAGGCCGCGCTGCGGCTGCTGTTCGCCGACTTGAAGGGCATGCCCGTCGAAGACGCGAGCTCGGCGCTGCGCAGCGGCACGGGCTACGATCTTCCGGCGTGGAACCTGCGCTGGCAGAAGAGCCTGCTCGAATCGTCGCACGGCCTGGTCGTCGCGCCGGTCAACGCCGCGCCGCCACGGGGCTTCGACCCTCGCAATCTCGCGCGGCGCGCTCGCTTGGGCGATCTGCTCTTGGGCGCCGGCTACGGCACCGAGGCCGCGCTCACGCTGGCGCCCGGAATTTCGGGTAGCGAGCCGGTATACCGGGCTCGCGTCGCCCGCGCCGAGTTGGCTCGAAAAGACCCAGAGCAGGCTGCGCAAAGGCTTGGCGCAGAAACGGAAATTGACGGCATATATGGACCCTGGTTCGCGCTCCGCGGACGCCTGCTAGAAAAAACCGACGCGAAGGCGGCAGCGCGCTCTTTCGAGCTTGGTCTAGCGTCCGATCCTCTGGCGGAGGAGGTCGCCTGTGAAGGCCGCTTCAGCGTGGGTCAGGCCCCCGACGAGCCGCGCCTTCCTGCCTCTCCATCCTGGCGCGCTCTGTGCGAAGCGGCGCGAAAGCTCCCCCGAGATTGACCAGAGGCCTCGGGTAGCCCTACCATGGGCGGTCGAATTACGCGTAACTCAACGGATTTTTGGTGAGCCTCAGTACCTTCGCCGCTGCTCAGATACTGCGCGCACTGCCGCGCGTCCACATTAGCCGGGCCGTCGGTCGCCTGTGCGATCAGCCGATTCCAAGCGGCTTCGCACGCGCTGTCGAACGCGCCTATTGCCGCGCCTACCAGGTGAACATGGACGAAGCGGAGGGCCACCTCGGCTCTTATCCCAGCTTCGACGCCTTCTTCACCCGGCCGCTCAAGAAAGGAGCACGGCGCATCAGCGATGACCCGGTGGTGAGCCCTTCGGACGGCAAGTTGTCGTGCCTGGGCCGCATCGACACCGGCGCGCAGATCCACGTGAAAGGCCAGCTGTACGAAGCGGCCGAGCTGATCGGTGACGAGCAAGACGCGCGTCGCTATTCGGGCGGGCAGTTCGCCGTGGTGTACCTGGCGCCTGGTGACTACCACCGCGTGCATTCGCCGGTGGATGGCAAGGTCACGCTGCTGCGTGGTATCCCGGGTGATCTTTACCCGGTCAACAGCATCGGTGAGCGCTACGTGCCGCAGCTGTTCGTGCGCAACAACCGCGTCGCCATCGTGATCGACACCGAGAAGCTCGGGCGCGTCACGGTCGTGATGGTGGGCGCCACCATCGTGGGGCGCATCAGCGTCAGCGCGCTGCCGGGGCCGTTCGTCCCGCCCGGCCCGCACGTGATCGAGCCTGGTTTTGCCGTCAGCAAGGGCGACGAGATTGGCATGTTTCACCTGGGTTCGACCGCGGTGGTGCTGTTCGAGCCGGGCGTGACGTTGACGCGGGACACCGGCGTCGTGCGCATGGGACAATCGCTGGTCTCCGAATCATGAGTGAGGCTTCGGACGACGCTCAGCTGCCGGCCCAGGACGAGGTCGTTCCCCCCGCCCGGCTGGACGCGGCGCCCGACGCCGACGACGTCGAGGTCCTCGCTCACGCCCCCGAGCCCGAGCCCGAGCCGCCTCGACACGACTCCGTGCTCCCGACCTCGCGCAAGCTTGCTCCGCCGCCCAAACCCAAGCGCGATTCGAATCAGCCCGCGTCCATGCCTCCGCCCGGTAGCGACGGCGCGCCGAGCGTCGGCTCGCTCAAATCTCCCAGCGCGCCCTCCATCTCGTTCCAAGAGGCATCTTCGGCTTCGCGCGACTCCGTGGCGGCGGCGCTCGCCGGGAGCGATCCGCTGCTCCGCATCGGAGAAGCGCTGGCCAAAGACGCCGGCGCCTTCAGCACGACCGAAGCCGCCACGGGCGCGCGCCCGGGCGTGCCCCGTCCGCGCTCGCAGCCTGCCAGCAACGCGTCGCCCGACGCGAGCAGCCCCCCCGCGACACACCCCTCGGCCGCGCTCCTCGAGAGATCGCCGAGCGAGCCACCGCGCGCCCGCGACAAGGTGCCCACCGTTCCGGACGAAGCGCCCGCGGCCAAGCCCGCCAAATCGGCCTCGATCTTCGCCCAGCGCATCATCGCCGTCGGCACGCATTCCGAGCGCCCGCCGCCCGTAAGCAACTCATCGCCGCCGCCCTCACGGCTGAAGTCGACGCCGCCGCCCAAGCCCATTCGCGAGCCGGACATCACGGTAGAAGTGGCGCCGGAGCCCCCGCCATCCAAGCCGCCCAGCGTGCCGCCGCTGCCTGCGGTCATCGCGGTCGGCATCGCCGCGGTCGACGTCCCGTTCGACGACGACGCTCCCCACCACATCCCGATCACGACGGACTTCGACGACGAAACGCCGACTCGTCCGTCGGCGTCGCCCGCTCCCCTGCCCACGCCGGAACCGCCGGCGTTGGTCGTCCCGCCGCCGCCCATTCCCAGCGAGCCAACGCCTGCTCCGCCCCTGGCCGCGGTCGATGCGGCGGCGCGAGCCGAGGCCCCGGTCGACGCGGCGGCGCGAGCCGAGGCCCCTCCGCCCGATGACGTCGGCCCCGACTCCGCCGATCGGCTGCAGGTCGAAGAGCTCTCGCGCGAGGAGTCTCCGTCGCTCCCGCCCGAGGAGCTCACGCCGGCCATGCCGCCACCGGCGCCCTCCGCTCGGCCCGAAGCCAAGGTGGAAGCCAAAGCGGAAGCCAAGCCGCAGCCGCCCCCGCCGCCCAAGCGCCCGCCCGCGGCCGAGCCCGCCGCCGCGCCGCCGGTCGAGGCGCCCGCCGCCTCCGAGGGCGAGAAGAAGAAGACGAAGCAGAAGCGCGCTTGGTGGGAAGAGCTCTTCGGCGAAGACTTCGTGCGCGCCAACTGGAAGGTCACGGACGACCAGATCAAAAAAGAGGTCACCTTCGTCGAAGAGAGCTTGGGCGTCGCCCCCGGTGGCGTCGTGCTCGATCTCGGCTGCGGCTCCGGGCAGCACGCGGTAGAGCTGGCCAGCCGCGGCTATGGGGTGGTTGGCTACGATCTCTCGCTCTACCAATTGGCGCTCGCGGCCGACAACGCGCAAGAGCGGTCGCAGAAGATCAATTTTCTCCAGGGCGACATGCGCGAAATGGCCTTCGAGGAGATGTTCGACGGCATTTTTTGCTGGAATACGAGCTTCGGCTACTTCGAAGAAGACAAGAATTTCTCGGTGGCCGAGCGCGCGTTCCGAGCGCTACGCCCGGGCGGCATGTTCTTGGTCGACGTCATCAACCGCGACTTCGTGGCCGCCCACACGCCCAGCTCCGTGTGGTTCGAAGGAGACTCGTGCGTGTGCATGGATGACGCGGTCATCGACTATTTCACGAGCCGTCTACGCGTCAAACGCTCGGTGATCCTCGACGACGGCCGCACGCGCGAGTGCACTTACTCGATCCGCCTCTACTCTTTCCACGAGCTCGGCAAGCTGCTGCACGAGGTTGGCTTTCGCGTCACGGAAGTGAGCGGTCACCCCGCGACGCCTGGCGTCTTCCTGGGGCAGGCTTCGCCGCGCATCTTGATGCTCGCGCAAAGGCCTTAGAGCGGCGCTACTCGCAGTTTACCTTCAGGCCGCCGCTCTCTTCACGGCACTTGCAGCTGGAGCCCAGCACTCGAGTCACGCAGGCGCAGGTCGGTTTCTCGGCGCACTCCGCCAGCCAGCTGCACGCGCTGCCCCCGCTCGCCTTCTCGTCGCAGTACCAACCTGCGGGACAGATGCCGCTGCCGCACTTGCTGCAGGTGCCGTCGTCGCAGCTGGGCGCGCCGGAGCTTTCGCTCGCGCCGCTGCTCGACGCCGCTGCTTCGTCGGCGTCGGGGCTCGCCGCGGAGCCGCCGTCGCGCGCGCGCCGGCCCGATTCAGCGGAGCCGCCGGGCTCGTTCGCCGCCGACTTGGGCTCCTCGCTGGTGGCGGGGCCGCTGCCGCAGCCAGGCAGCAAAACGAGGGCCAAACAGCAGAAGACGACGCGCATCCTAGCCTCGGTATACGTCTCATGGCGCAAGGGGTACAAGGGGCTGTGGATCTGGCGGACGCCGTGAGGGGCCTCTTACCCGACCTTCCGGCCAGCGTCCGAGCCACCGATCGAGCTAGCGGGGCCCAGGACGCGTGGCCTCGGCACTTGATCGAACAGGCGCGGGGCGCCGCGGCTCGCCCCCAGCCGGCGCTCGTGGTGTGGCCGGAGCATCCCGAGCAGGTCGAAGCGCTGGTCGCGTTGGCGCGGCGCGAGGGCGCGAGCCTCGTGCCCTACGGCGCAGGCAGCGGCGTGTGCGGCGCCGTCCACCCGAGCGAGCGCACGATCGTGGTCGACACCAAGCGGCTGACACGGATGCAGGTGCGGCTCGACGAAGACACCGTCGACGTGCAGGCCGGCGTGCTGGGCATCGACTTGGAAAGCGCGCTCGCGCGGCAGGGCGTGACCGTCGGCCACTTTCCGTCCAGCATCTTGTGCTCCACGGTTGGTGGTTGGCTAGCGGCTCGCGGCGCCGGACAGTGCTCGAGCCGCTACGGTAAGATCGAAGACATGGTGCGGAGCGCCGATTGCGTGCTCGGTAACGGCGCCGCGCTCCGGCTCACCCGGCGCTCCGGCGGTCCCAATTTGCTAGAGTTGATGATCGGGTCGGAGGGCACCCTCGGGCTCATCACGAGCGCGCGCCTGCGCCTGCACCCCCAGCCGCGCCGGCGCGTTTTCGCGGCCTTTCGCCTGCCTAGCTTCGAGCTGGGCGCGGAGAGCATGCGGGCCGTGATGCAAGCGGGGCTGCGGCCGGCCGTCATGCGCCTGTACGATCCCATCGATTCGTACCTGCTCGGGCGCGGCAAGGTCGAAGGCGAGGGCGCAAAGGCCGCCGAGGAGCGCAGCTCGGGCACGCCGAGCGGCTTCTGGCTACGCGCAGCCTTGAGCCGGCCGCGCATTTTGAACCGCGCCATCGCCGCCTTCGAGCGGCTGGTGAGCGGTTCGGCCACGCTGATCTTGATCTTCGAAGGCGAGGCGGATGAAGCCGAGCGCGACCTGCAGCAGGCCGCGCGCCTCTTGCGCGCTCTCTCGGCTCAGAGCTTGGGCGAAGCTCCGGCGCGGGCCTGGCTCGCGCATCGCTACGCGGTGAGTTACCGCCAGTCCAAGGTCTTCCAACAAGGAGCCTTCAACGACACCTTCGAGGTCGCGGCGCCCTGGGCGCGCCTTCATCAAGTGTACGCCGCCGTGCGCGAAGCCGCGGGCCGGCACGCTTTGGTGCTCGCGCATCTGTCGCACGCTTACCCCGACGGCTGCAGCATCTACTTCACGCTCGTGGCTACCCGCGCGGGCGACGCGCTCGGGCGCTACGACGCGCTGCTCGACTCCGTGCTGGGCGCCGCCCTCGCCGAAGGCGCGGCGCTGAGCCACCACCACGGCGTCGGTACCAGCAAAGCGCATTGGCTCGACGCCGAGCTGGGCGGAGGCTTGGACACGCTGCGCCGCTTGCGGCGCGCTTGGGACCCCGACTCACTGCTGAACCCGAGCACCTTCGAGCCGCTACGCGAGGCTCCTCCCATCCGGCTGCGCGAGCCGTTGCCCGGTATCGACGCGCGCTCGGGTGTCGCCACGTTCCGCGGCGAGGTCCCGCTGGCCGAGATAGAGAGCGCGGCTCGGGCCAAAGGCTCGAGCTTGGGGCTCGCGGGCCCGGTGCCTGCGCTCACGCTCGCCGAGTTCGTCGCGCGGGGCTTGCCCGGTTCGCCCGAGCCGTTCGCCGATCCGGTGCGCGGTCAAATTTGCGGGCTGCAAGCGCGCGGTCCGGTCGCGCACTTTCGGCTGTTGCCGGCGCCCCGGCGTGCCTCGGGCCCGAACCTGGCCGCGCTGTGCATCGGCGCCGGCGGCGCCATCGCCCGCGTCGAAAGCGCTTCCCTCGCGCTGGTGGGGCGAGCCGTCCACGCCAGCGCGGTGACGGCGCCTGCCGCGAGCCCACCTCTATCCGACGCCGAAGCGGCCGCCTGGCAAAGCGTCGTGCGAGCCTTTCAGCCAAGCTGAGGTGCCGCGAGCCCGCGCCCGCGACGCCCATTGCCGCCAAACTGCATCACCTGGGGCTGCCAAATCGCAGCCTCACTCGCAGAAACTTCCGTGGCGGCTCCAGGCCACGACGTGCTCGCCAACGGCGCAGCTCCGTTGGCGGCAGCGCCAAGCCGTTGCGCGCGCCCAGCGTGAGCCACGAGCAGTGTCGAACGGACTTTCTTCGCGACAACCCGTCTCGGCGTCGAGGCCAACGCCCACCATGCGCGAAGCGATGAGGAGTCAATTCGTCATCGAGCTGACTCTTGCCGTGCGCTGGGTCTCGGCGTCGAGGAGTCAGTTCGGTATCGAACTGACTTTTGCCGCGCGCGGGGGGTCTCGGCGTCGAGGAGTCAGTTCGGTATCGAACTGACTTTTGCCGCGCGCGGGGGGATCTCGGCGTCGAGGAGTCAGTTCGGTATCGAACTGACTTTTGCCGCGCGCTGGGGTCTCGGCGTCGAGGAGTCAGTTCGGTATCGCTCGAGATCCATCACATCTCCTCTGAGCTCTCCGACGTGAGGCCTTCCGGTTCTGAAAAGTCAGTTCGGTATCGAACTGACTCGTCCGACGTGAAGAGGCCTTCCGGTTCTGAAAGTCAGTTCGGTAGCGAACTGACTCTTCCGTCACTAGCGCCCGCGCAGCCGCGACAGCGCGCGCCGATCGGCCTTGGTGGGTCGCCCGGCGCCTCGCTCGCGCACGGCCAGGCGCTCCTCTTTCGGCGGCGGGGGCGGCGAATGATCGTCGAACAAGAGCCGAGCCAGCGCCGCCGACAAGCGCTTTTCGGCCAGGCCCTTCACCACGAGCACGACCGGGCCGCGCGCCGCGAAGGCCCGCACTTCGTCGCCAATTTTCACGAGCGCGCTGGGCTTGGCCGGCGCGTCGTTGATGCGCACGTGGCCCGCTTCGCACGCGGCCTGCGCCAAAGTGCGCGACTTGAAGACGCGCGTCGCGGTGAGCCAGCGGTCGATACGGATTTGAGCGGTCACCTCGGCCATGGGCCCAAGCCAACTTAAGCATGCCGGGCTTGGCCTCCGCAAATCCGTGCGTGAGCCGCGCGGGCGTGATTGCATGCTGGGCATGACCGTCGACCGACAGCACAGCGGCGGTCGCGCCTTGCGAGGCGTGGCGCTGCTCGTTCCGCTGCTGCTCGTTGGTTGGTGGCTCGTGAGTCGGGTTCCGCGCCAGCCCACGCGCTTCGACGACGAGCTGGACCGCGCCCTCGCGCCGGTGATGGCCCAGAGCGAGCTTCGGCGAGAGGTCAGCCGGCTCACGTCGAGCCAGGCGCGGCTGGTGGCGCGAGATCTAGCCGAGCGGAGCATTCCGTACCTGGGCGCGCGCGATCTCGAGCTGTGGGCCCAGGTGCGCGCTCGCGTGGCCCGCGCGTCGCCCGTGTCCTGCGCCAAGCTGTGGAAAGGTGGCGACGAGAGCTTCTTGGGGCCGGCCATCGCGGACCTCGGCCCCACCACCCTGGAGGCTTACGTGCAGATGTTGGCCCGCGCTTTGGCGCGGCGCAGCGAGCTCATGCGCAGCGAGCAGAAGCCGCCGCCGTCGCCGTCGCCGGGCGCCCTCGCGCGGGGCTTCGCGGCCATTGCCGAGCAGCTTCCGGCGGAGGCGCGCGCCGACTTCGAGCGCGACGTCGCGCGCTCGGACGTGACGGACGCGCGTGGCTGCCGTCTCTTTCTCACCGTCTCCGACGGCGCGGAGCGCCTGCCACCCACGCAGCGCCGCGAGTTCTACGAGGCTTTGGCCAACGCCCTTCAGGTCCCGCGCGGGGCGGGGGGCGCCTCTGCGACGCCCAGCGCGCGTTCAGGCCGGTGAGGTCGACGAGCTGCGCTCCACCAGCTCCTCGCCGATGCCGAGCGCCTCGCTGAGGCGGGCCAGCGCGGCCTCGACCGCGGTTTGCTCCTCGTGCGAGAGCGCGGCCTTTCCGTTGCGGTGCAGCGCGTAGCGCAGCGTAGCCGCCTCCAACGAAGAGAGCGCGGCCGTGCGGGTGTAGCCCAGCTCCTCGACGCGGTAGCGCAGGAGCACCTGACCGTCGCTCATCACGCGCTCTCCGACAATCTCGGCGACTGGCCGCGGGGCGCCGGCCAGCTGCCGCAAGATGCCGCGCACGCGCGCGGCGCGGCGGCGAACCTTGGCCGCGTCGGGGTTTTGAAACAACGTAAAGAAGCGGTTCCTCGCGAACGTGCGCGGGGCCAGAATCAGAGCCGCGAGCAGCGCGTCCAGATCCACTTCCGTGTTCACGCGCTGTCCCCGCTCGGCGTCTGGGCCTGCAAGAGCGCTGCTTGATGATGGGCCACGACGGCGTCCAGCATCTCGGCCAAGTCGCCCTCCATCACCCGATCCAACTTGTACAGCGTCAGGCCAATCCGGTGGTCGGTCAGGCGATTTTGCGGGAAATTGTAGGTGCGAATCTTCTCGGAGCGATCGCCACCGCCGACCATGCCGCGTCGTTCGTCGCGGATGGATTCGGCCTGCTTCTGCATCTCGATATCGAGCAGGCGGCTGCGCAGGACCTTCATGGCTTTGGCGCGGTTCTTCAGCTGGCTGCGCTCGTCCTGACACTTCACGATCATGCCCGTGGGCAGGTGGGTGATCTGCACGGCGCTGTTGGTCGTGTTCACGCCCTGACCGCCGGGGCCGCCGGAGGCCGCGATGTCGACCTTCAGATCTTTTTCGTCGATGGCGACGTCGACCTCTTCGGCTTCGGGCAGCACCGCGACCGTCGCCGTGGAGGTGTGGATGCGGCCCTGCGCCTCGGTGGCCGGCACGCGCTGGACGCGGTGCACGCCGCCTTCGTACTTGAGGCTGGAGAACACGCGGTTGCCCGTAACCAGGGCAATGACCTCTTTTAGGCCACCGGCCGCGGCGTCGCTGGTGCTCATGATTTCCATGCGCCAGCCGCGCGTCTCGGCGTAGCGCGTGTACATGCGGAACAGGTCGCCCGCGAACAAGGCCGCTTCTTCGCCGCCGGTGCCGGCGCGAATTTCCAAGATGGTGTTGCGCTCGTCGTTGGGATCGCGCGGCAAGAGCTGGATTTGAATCGCGCGCTCCAGCTCTTCCAGTTGGGCTACCAGCTCGGGCAGCTCTTGCTCGGCGAGGGGGCCGAGCTCTGGGTCGGACAGCGCCTCTTTGTCGTCGGCGATTTGCTTGGTCAGGTGGGTCCAGCGACCGAACGACTCGACCACCGGCAATAGCTGGGCGCGCTCGCGGTTCAGCGTGGTGAGCGCTTGCGGCTCCGAGAGCGTCTTCGGATCGCACAGCAGCTGCTCCACCTCGGTGAAGCGGCGCGTCAGGGCCTCGAGCTTGGCGGCGGGGATCACGCCAGCGCATCCTGCAGCGGAGCGGGGACCTCTTGCAACGCGGCGTAGCTCGGGAAAGACGCGTCGGCCGCGCGCACGGCGGCCTCGCCCTTCTCGACCCGTAGCGTCACCAGCAGCGCCGAGAGCGCGACCTCCAGCTGCTGATCGTCGGGCTCGATGGTCGTGATCTTCTGAACCAAGAAGCCCGGCCAGAGCAGGATCGAGAGCGGCCCCGTGGAGCAATACTTGGCGAGCACCCGCTGCAGCTCGAAGGTGATGGCGGCGATCAGCGGCAAAAACGGCAGCTTGAGCACGAAGAACAGCACGTTGTCAGCCAGCTTGCCCAGGCCGAGCTGGGGCAAGAACGGCCCCAAGCAGCTGAACACCGCGATGGACACGAGCGCCACCATCACGATGAACGTGGTCCCGCAGCGTGGGTGCAGGGTCGTGCGGCGCCGCGCGTTCTCGACCGTGAGCTCGGCGCCCGACTCGTAGGCGTAAATCGATTTGTGCTCGGCCCCGTGGTACTGAAACACGCGGTAGATTTCGGGCAGCCGGCGAATCAACAGCATGTAGCCGACCAAGATGGTGAGCTTGGCGGAGGCGGTCAGCAGCTGGAACAGGGGCGCGCGCACGTCCAGGCCGAGGTCGAACAGACTGGAAGCGCCCTGCGCGAAAGCTTGCGGCAGGGCGACGAACAGCCCGAGCGCGAACACGACGCTCAGCACGCCCATCAGGCCCTTGCCCTTGGGCTCGTCCGCGGGCTTGCGCGCCGGCAGCTCCGGCTCCGCCGTCATCAGGTGAACCACGGGCAAGGCGAGGGCCGAGAGCAGGGTAGTGCCGCTCGCGGTGCGGTTCTTGGCCGCTTCCTCCTGCTCGCTCTCTTCCAGATCTCGCTCGTAAATCTCGGCGGAAAAGCGCAAGGCTTGGCTGCCGAGCTTCAGCGCCTCCACGAGCGCCATCATGCCCCGCACGATGGGCCAGGCGCGCACACCCTGGCGCAGATCGACCATGGGCCGCTCGCGCACCACCAGCGACCCGTCACGCCGCCGGACGACGGCCGAGAAGGCGTGGGGCGAGCGCATCATCACGCCCTCCAACAGTGCCTGCCCGCCAATGTACGGTCTGGCGACTCCATCCGGACCCATCACGGCAGGCTGGTTCGACATCTCTCTCTACTATAGCTACTGCCCCTGTCGCTGTCCGGGGCCACAGCGCAGGAAGGCGCGACAGGGAGAAGATTTTTAGCGCTCGTAGACGCGCAGAAGACGCGCAGAGCGTCGCCGAAATGCCTCGCGCTGCCGCAAAAAAAGAGGCGGGAGACCAGAAGGGTTGGGGCGCGCTGATACGCGCCGAGCCAACGAACCTTCCCGCCTTCCCGCCTTCTTTGCGGATTCGCTCGCGCTTACTTCTTGGCGCCGGCAGCGGCGTTGCCCGCGTACTTGCGGCGGAAGCGATCGACGCGACCTTGCGTGTCCATGAGGCGATGCTTGCCCGTGTAGAACGGGTGGCAGGCAGCACAGACATCGACCTGGAGCTCGTTACGAGTAGAGCGCGTCTCGAACTTGTTGCCGCACGCGCAGCTCACGTTAACGACTTTGTACTCGGGGTGGATGCCGTCTTTCATTTTCGTTTCTTCCTGCCTCATGCGCGAAAAGGCGCTGGGGGGCTCAGGGGGGAGCTCGGCGGAGGCCGAGGGGCGGCGTTTGTAGCGCTCGGGCTCGGCTCGCACAAGGGGCCGGGCCTCTTACGCGAAAAGAGTAACGAAAACGAAAGCTTGCTGCGCCGAACAGGGGACCGGTCGAAACTTGACGGGTCCCCGCCTTTCAGCCACGTTGCACCCTGTGGCTGGCGAAAAGTCGTCTCGGCGCGAGGCGCTAGAGCGGATCGGCCTGACTGGCGCCGTTCTGGGCGCTTCTGCGCTCACTGCGCGCCTGTTGTACGACCAAGGTGGCTTCGGCCTCACGGCGCCCGCCGGAGAACGTCAGGTTCGTGACTTCCGCATCAAGGGCGATCCGAAGCTGCAGATGGCGATCGCCAAGAGCTCGCAGGAGCCCGAAGAGCTCGTGCGGCGGGCCGTCGACGCGCTGGGCGGCATGAAGCGCTTCATTTCGCGCGGCGACATCGTGGCCGTCAAGCCCAACATCGGTTGGGATCGCATGCCCGTGCACGCCGCGAACACCAACCCGCGCGTCGTGGCCGAGGTGGTGAAGCTTGCGTTCGACGCGGGCGCCAAGCAAGTCATCGTGACCGACGCGTCTTGTAACGAGCCCAATCGCTGCTTTCAGAAATCGGGCATCTGGCGCGCGACGTACGCGGTGGGCGCCACCGTGATCTTGCCGTCGGCGCATCGCTTCCGCGAGCTGCGCATGAAGGGCGACGTGCTCGATTTGTGGCCCGTGTACACGCCGCTCGTCAACGCCGACAAGGTGATCAACGTGCCGGTCGCCAAGCACCACAACCTGTCCAAATACACGGCCGCCATGAAGAATTGGTACGGCTTGCTCGGCGGCCGTCGCAATCGCCTGCATCAGAACATCGACGTCTCGATCGCCGATTTGGCGACGTTCATGCGGCCCACGCTCACCGTCGTGGATGCCACGCGCGTGCTGCTGAGGAATGGCCCGCAAGGCGGCAACATCGACGACGCCCGCGACATGCACCAGGTCATCGCCAGCCTCGACCAAGTCGCGGTCGACGCCTACGGCTGCGGCCTGATCGGCGAAAAGCCCGAGAACGTGCGCTACCTCAAGCTCGCTCACGAGCGCGGCATCGGCAACATGCATTGGCACGAAGTGCCGCAAATCGAGGTCTAGGTGGCAGCCTCGCAGTCGTCGCATCACGGCGGGCCCTCCGCCTTGCCTGGCGCTTCACCCCGCCCCGGCGAGCAATTTCCGGAGGTCATTCCATGGTTGCAAGCCGGCAAGCCCGGGCGCGTGGGCAGCCTCGATTCGCCTCCGAAGGCGCCGCGCCACCTGCCAATCGTTGCGCAAGGGGCGGCGCAGGCGGCGGCGCCGGTGGCGCAGGCGGCCGCGGCCGCGGCGCCGGTCGCGCAGGCGGCCACGGCGGTGGTGCCGGGAGCGCCTGCCAAGGTCGTGCCCCAAGCGAAGCCGAAGAAGAAGCGGCCCGGCTCGGGCATCCCCGCGCGCAAGCTCATCACCAACTTGGTTTGGCTGCGTCGCGCGTCGCAGATCGGCTTCTTCGGTCTCTTCTTCTACTTTCTGACCCAGACCGCGTTCCGCGGCACCTTCGCGGCCCAGTCGGGCGAGCCGGTGCGCTTGCCGCTACCGGTCGAAGGCTTCTTGCTCGCCGATCCGTTCGTGGCGGCCATGACGCTGCTCAGCACCCACGCGGTGTACCGCGGGCTGGCTTGGTCGCTCGTGATCGTGGCCCTCACGCTGGTGTTCGGGCGGGTGTTCTGCGGTTGGATTTGTCCGTTCGGCACGCTCCACCACTTCTTCAGCTGGATCTTCCCCAGCCGCTACCTGAAGGGCAGCGCCCGCGTCGACGCCAACAAAACGCACGGCTGGCAGGCCGCCAAGTATTACCTGATGTGGGGTTTCCTGGCGGCGGCCGCTACCGGCAGCGCCATCGGCGGACTCCTGGATCCGATCTGCGTGGCGGTACGCGCGATCGGGCTCGGGGTGATCCCTGCGCTCCAGTACCTGGGTATTCACGGCAGCACCGCGATCGCCACCAGCAACGTGCGGCCCTTGCAGATGGCGGCGGACGGCGCGCAAGACGTGCTGGCGCAACATATCTGGACCGCGAATCAGAGCTACTACCACCAGACGTGGTTCATCGTCTTCTTGCTCGTGGCGATCCTGTTCATGAATCGCTTCATCCCGCGCTTCTGGTGCCGCGCGCTCTGCCCGCTGGGCGCCTTCTTGGGCGTCATGTCGCGTTTCGCGCTGTTCGGGATGGAGAAAGATCACAGCAAGTGCACCGACTGCAACCTGTGCCTCGTCAATTGCCAGGGCGCCGATAGCCCGCAAGGCGGAGTGAAGCACCGGCAGGACGAGTGCCACATGTGCCTCAACTGCGAGAGCGCGTGCCCCGAGGACGTGATCAAATTCCGCTTTTTGCCCAACCGCAAAGGCACCGTCCAAAAGCCCGATCTGCAGCGGCGCACCGTCATTGCATCGGCGGCGGCGGGCGCCGTGGCGATTCCGGCCATGCGCATCGCCAATTGGCCCGACAAGGCCTACAGCGAGAAGGTGATCCGCCCGCCAGGCTCGGTGGAAGAGCGCGAATTCTTGGAGCGCTGCATTCGCTGCGCCGAATGCATGAAGGTTTGCCCCAACAACGCCCTACACCCGGCGTTCTTCGAGGCAGGCCTCGAGGGTCTGTGGACGCCCATCCTGATTCCACGCATCGGCTACTGCGAATACAGCTGCGTGCTGTGCGGGCAGGTGTGCCCGACGGGCGCCATCCAGAAGATCACCGAGTTTCAGAAGACGGGCCGAGACGACAAGACGGGTAAGGAACAGAAGCCCATCAGCATGGGCACGGCCATGTACGACCACGGGCGGTGTTTGCCCTGGGCCATGGCCACGCCATGCATCGTGTGCGAAGAGTTCTGCCCGACCTCTCCCAAGGCCATTTGGGCCGAAGAGGTCGAGGTCCCCAAGCGCGCCAGCAAGTACGTCGCCAAGGGCGAGGCCCTGGCCATGGAGACCATCAAGGTACAGCGGCCCCACGTCGATCCGTCTTTGTGCATCGGTTGCGGCGCGTGCGAAAAGGTCTGCCCCATCGTCGATAAACCTGCGGTTTACGTGACCAACGCGGGCGAAACGCGCTCGAAGACCAACGTCATCTTGCTCGAGAACACGAGCTACGGTCAGAGCTGACAGGGCGGAAACGGCGTGCCTCCGGGTGGGGGCTCGCTTCGGCCGCGTGGGCGCGGCGGCCCGCTCGAGCGCACATCCGTTCAGCATGACGCGACGCGTTCCGCGGACCGGGCTGTCAGCCCCCGTGTGCCAGCGCTCCAACAAACTGGCACACAGGCGCGTTCGTCAGTCACAATGTGTCGGTGGTTTTGGTGTGGTTGGGGCCGGCGTTGGTGGCCCGGAGCTTGCTCTGATTGAGGGCGGAAGATTCGCATGAAATTTTGGTCCTTCGTTCCGTCACTGGCTGTCGCTGCGCTGCTCGCTCTGTTGCCGGCGGCGTGCGGTCGCGCAGAGCTTCCTTACGACGGTGGCTTCAGCGAAGGCGCGTCGGGGGGCTCGGGCTTTGGCGGCTCCAGCGCGGGTAAGGGCGGCGCGCCGGCCAAATGCGGCAACGGCGCGTGCGAAGGTAAAGAGACGCCGAGCACCTGTCCGAACGACTGCTACTGCGGCGACGGCATCTGCAACGGCAACGAGAAGATCCAGAACTGCGTCGACTGTGGCCCTGCGACCTGCGGCGACGGCTTCTGCCAAGGTACCGAGGCCCAAACCTGCCCCGGCGACTGCCGGCTGCAAGACTGCGGCAACGGGGTGTGCGAGCCCGGCTTGGGCGAGAACCCCAGCAGCTGCGTCGATTGCCGATGCGGCGACGGCATCTGCGAGATGAGCGAGCAAGGCAGCTGCATCGATTGCGGCTGCTCGGCCCCCGGTAGCTGCAACTGCAACAACGGCCGCTGCGACAAGGACGACCTGTTTGCTTGTTCCTGGGAGTGCAGCTGCGGAAACGGCCTCTGCGACTGGGACTGGGACGCCAACAACGGCTGCGCGCAAGAGTGCCCCTACCCGTACACCTGCAACAACAACGCTTGTGACGGCCAGTTCGACACCATCAACAACTGCGCCGCCGAGTGCCAGACCTGCAACGACCCGAGCTGCAACCTGGGCTACGACGTCTCCAACAATTGCGGCTGGCAGTGCCCCTACACCTGCGGCGATTTCTCATGCTCCCCGGGTCTGGACGAGCTCAACAACTGCGGCTGGGAGTGCCTGACTTGCAGCGACCCCACCTGCCAGTGGTTGTACGATCAAAACAACGGCTGCGGCTGGCAGTGCGCCGACGTCAACACCTGTAGCAACTACCGGTGTGACAAGGCGGACTATCAGAACGGCTGCGGCTGGGAGTGCGAGACGTGCAACAACAGCTGGTGTGACGTCGGCTACGACGACGCGAGCTGCAGTTGGCAGTGCACCTGTAACAACAGCGCGTGCGACGGCGTCTGGGACAACAACAACGGCTGCCCGAACGAGTGCGCGACTTGCGCCAACGGCCAATGCGACCCGGGTCTAGATGACTCGAACGGTTGCTTCGAAGAGTGCGCGACTTGCGGCAACGGCTATTGCGATCAGGGGTACGATCAGAGCGCGGGCTGCGCTGGCGAGTGCGGGCTCAGCTGCAACAACGGCCGCTGCGACGCCGGCGACTGGTCGAGCTGCTATCAAGAGTGCGCCAGCTGCGGCGACGGGTCGTGCGACGCTCGCGAAGATCCGAGCTCGTGCAAGCCCGATTGCAGGTGCGGCGACATGGTGTGCAGTCGGACCGAGAACATGGGCAACTGCCCCAGCGACTGTGGCAGCCCGCCGCAGTGCCCCAACGGCATTTGCGACGCGGGCGAGACGGCGCAAAGCTGCCCCGCAGACTGCGGCCAGCAAGGCAAGTGCGGCAACAAGACGTGCGACGCGGGCGAAGAGACCAGCTGCCCCCGCGACTGCTGCGGCGACGGCACCTGCACCGAGCTCGAGACGTACTTCTGCCCGGCAGATTGCGGCACTACCTGTGGCGACAATGCGTGTCAGCCCACCGACTTGTGGAATTGCCCCACGGAGTGCGGCCTGTAAGGGCCCGCCGGCGTCCCGGGCCCGCCGCCAACCAACGCGCCGATTCCGGCCGCCAAAAAAACGGGACTTTACCGTAGGCGTTCTCAAGTATGCTGGGGGGCTCCCGAGCCCCGCCTCATGTCCGCCGCACCGAGTCTCACTCAACAGAGAGAATCAGCCGCTCGTGTTGCCCATTGGCTGGTCGACAAAGGGCGCCCCGACGAGGCGGTCGGGCTCTTGGCGGCCTGGGCCGCGACCGTCAACGACAGCGAAGGCCAGCACCTCTTGGCCGAGGCCCTGCGCATCGATCCGGGCGCCAAGATCGCCCAAATGGCGTTCGAGCGCATGGAGGGCGTGGTCGGGGAGCACAGCGCGCTCGACCAAGCCATTGCCCAGTTCGGCCCCCAAGAGCTAGCCCGCCTCGAAGGCGAGATGAAGCGCCCGAGCTTTCGGCGCGCTCAGATGGGCTTCAACAACAACATCAAGTTCCACGAGCAGACCTTCCACGTTCAAACGGAAGACAGCGGCCTGGATCAACCGCACATCATCACCCACCTGTTCGCCGACGGTGGCCGCGTCATCAAGAGCCACAAACGCTCTTACGCCGACGCCGTGGCCCGCGCCGACGTGGCCGAGTACGTGCGCGGCCTGATGAAGTCTCAGCATCTCGAGATGGTGCTGCTCTTGCGCGAAGGTCGCTTCGACAACGTGATCGCCGGGCGCGAGGTCGGCGGCATGCAGCTGCTCACCGAGCCGCCCAACGTCGACAACATCAAAAAGCTGGCCAGCCAGAAGAAGCAGCGAGCCGAGGCGGGCACCTCCGTGCCTTCCGCGTCGCCGCCGGTGGTCGCGCCGGCCACGCCGCCGCCCGCCGTCGTGCAGCCGGCCGCTCCCGCGCCGTTGCCCGTGGTGGACCCGGCGCAGAAGGTCCATTTCACGCTGCACGTGCTGCGCAGCCTCACCGGTGGTCCCGAGCGGTACGATCCGACCGGCACCGAGGTGTTAGTCGGCGCCGCCGGTGGCATCTCGCTTCCCGGCGAGCGCTTCTGCCACCCCGAAGAGGCGCTGCTGAGCTTCCGCGACGGTCGTTTGTGGCTGGAGGATCTGGAGGGCGGTAACGGCGTATTCTTGCGTATCCGCACGCCCGTCGAGCTCGAGATGCTCGACGAGTTCGTGGTGGGCGATCAGCTGCTGCGCATCCAGAAGAACCCCATCTCCGACGACGGACCCGATCCGGATCCGACTTACTTCTACTCGTCGCCCAAGTGGCCGTCGTCCTTCCGCGTCACACAGGTGTTCGAAGGCGGGGCCGATGGCTGTTGTGTGGTGGCGCGCGGCAACACGTTGCAGATTGGCTCGGCCGTCGGCGATCTGGTGTTCCCCGACGATCCGTTGGTGGCCGAGCAACATTGTCTGATCGAAGAGCAGGCTGGGGCCATGGTGCTCACGGACCTCGGCACCCGCACCGGCGTCTTCGTCCGCATCCGCGGCGAACAAGAGCTGGCGCACGGCGACGAGCTGCTGATTGGCCGCACCCGGCTGGTCGTCGACCTGGCCCGCAGCGCGGCATAGGGCCGGCCCGCACCGGCGCGGGCTCAATCGCCACAAAAAGTGAAAGGCCGAGTCCGCTTTGGACCCGGCCTTCGCCAGATTTCCCACTCGTTAGAGTGAGAGAAGAATCACTTCTTCTCTTCGGCCGGGGCGGCCGGGGCAGCCGCGTCGGCAGCCGGGGCGGCAGCGTCAGCAGCCGGGGCAGCTTCCTCGGCCGGGGCGTCAGCGGGCTTGGCTTCGCCAGCAGCGGCCGCCGCATCGGGCGTGGCCGGCTCGGGGGTGGCTTCGCCACCGCAAGCAACCGCAAGAGCACACACCGGAACGAGCGCGATCAAAGAACGAATCGACATATGGGGATCCTCCTATTACCGAACCGATGGGCTCGGACCTGGAACAGACGTTCGAGTACCTCAAAGCGGCTCACACACAAAGCACAAAGAGGGCGCCTATTTCGATAAGGTGAAACAATTCGGGCAGTTATGCCCGTCGCCACTGGCCCCGCTCCTCCGCCGGGCCCGCTCCTGGTCGATTTGAGCCGTTAGCCGGAGCTCATGCGTCCATCATTCAGTCCGTCGCATGGGAGCCAACAGGTCGCCGCGTCTCCGCCTGATTTCGTCCGAAGCCCTGGACGAAGCCGCGTCCGGGCTACAGCCGCTCGGAGCGGAAGCGGCAGCGTCGGTCGAAGCGCAAGAGGTAGCGGCCACGTTCGAAGAGGACGAGCAGCTGGTGGGCCGGGTGCGCCGCTCCGACGCCCGCGCCTTCGAGCAGCTGTACCGGCGCCACGCCGAGTTCGCCTTCAACCTGGCGGCTCGGATCCAGGGCAGCGCGGCCGACGTCGAAGACGTGGTGCACGACGCCTTCTTGAAGGCCCAAGAGCGCCTGAGCGATTTACGCGACTCGGCCGCGTTCCGGCCCTGGCTGGGCAGCATCGTGGTGCGCTTGGTTCGCACGCGCCTGCGCCGCCGCAAGCTGCTGAACGCGCTCGGCCTCAGCACGCCCGAGCCCGTCGAGATTGAGAGCATCGCCACGAGCGACGCCGATCCAGAAGCGCGCGCTCTGTTGGCCCAGGTGTACGCGCTGCTTCACACCATGGCCGCCGACGATCGCATCGCCTGGACGCTCAGGTACGTCGAGCGACACCGCCTGGAAACGGTGGCCGTGATGATGGATTGCTCACTGGCAACCGCAAAACGGCGCATTGGCCGCGCCCAACGCTTCCTCACCGAGCACTTCGTTGCTCCCTTCAGTCAGCACCAGTCATGAGCCGCGCTAGCTTTCCCGAGATCCCCCAAGAGGCCCTGAAGAGCCACGCGCAACCTGCGCGGGTCGAGCGCGTGTGGCGCCGGCTGGAGCTCGATTTGAGCGATCGGCCGCGCTCACGCGACCGGTCGAGCTGGGGGCTCGCGCTGGGCGCTGCGGGCATCTTCGCTTTGGGCGTTGCCCTGGGGGTGCGCTGGCGCGCGCCGGCCGTGGAGCTGGCGGCCGTAGCCGAGCCGCGCCCCGCGCTACCGGTGCCCGGCGCTGGCCCCGCCGCCGCGCCAGGGGCTCGGCCGAAAGAGCGCCACGAAGCACCGGCGCAAAAGCGCTCGCGCGCCCGACGCGGAGTGGTCGTGGTGAGCGAGGCCGCCCCCGGGTACGCCGCTACCTACGGTGAGCCGGCCGGCTCCGTCGCGAGTGACCCTGTGCCGGTCAGCGGCCCGCCCGAGTGGGAGTCGTTGGCCGAGACCGGAGATTTCAGCGCGGCCAAGGCGGCGCTCGATCGAGCGGGCGGCTTTCAACGAGCGAGCGCCCATGCCTCAGCGAGCCAGCTCTTGGTGCTAGCCGACATCGCGCGCGCTTCGGGCAACCGCGAGGACGCCGCGCAGGCGCTGCGCAGGGTGCTGTCGTCGTACGATTCCGCTCCCGAAGCCCCGCTCGCCGCTTGGACGCTGGGCAACCTGCTGGAGCAAGCGGGCGACAGATCGGGCGCGGCAGACGCGTACGCGACGTATCGGCGCTTGTCACCGACCGGAGACTTCGCCGAAGATGCCGCCGCCCGTCAGGTGGACGCGGCGCTCTCCCAAGGGAATCTGGAGCTTGGTACCCGCGCCATGGAAGAGTACGCCCAGAATTTCCCGAAGGGGCGGCGCTTGGCCGAGCTTCGCAAGCGCCTCAACGCTCTGCTGGCTCCCCCAGACGCGGCCGCCGCGGCCACTGACTCCGACGACGACGACGAAGCGAACGAGCCGAACACCGACGCGCCGCCCGCGGCCGCGGTCCCCGAGCAGTGAGCCGCGCGGCGGGTTTTGGTGCTGGCCGCTGCTGGCGCTGCTGATCACCTTTCTGTGGAGCCCAACGGCCGTGGCCGCGCCCGCGCGCGTCGTGGTCGAGATCGACAGCGCCGCCGAGCGCCTGGTCGATCCGCGCAGCGCCCGCCGGCTCGTACCGCTCGAGCTCTCCGACGTGGCCGTGCCCGCTCACGGCGGCGTGGCGCCCAACGGCGCGGCGCGCGGCGCGCCGGTTCTGTTCTTTCGCGTGCTGGGCCGCGCCGACGGCAGCCTGCGCATCGAGCTGTGGGAGCGCGGCGAGTACCACGGCGCGCGCGTGCTCAACGGCGCGGGCGAAAACCCGCAGCTGGTGGCGCGTCGGGTCGCGCTGGCCGCGGCCGAGCTGGGGCGCCGCCTAGCCCGCAAGCGCGAGGCCACCCTGGCTCGCGACGAGCGCCTGAAGAAGGCGCGGCAAGCCCGCGCGCTGGCCCTGCGCGAGCGCACTCAGGAAGGTCCGGTGGCGCTGCGCGCCGAGCTTTCGCTCGGGACGACGCCCGGAAAGCTGCTGCTGCTCGGCCAACGATTGAGCGCTGAGCTCACGCTACGCGGCCCCTTGCGGCTCGACGTGGGCGGCGAGCTCTGGGCAGGCTCGCTCGAGCCCGCGCTGGGCGTCGAGCTGCCGGGCGTCATGGTGGGGCCGGCCTATCGCATCGCGCTCACGCGCGGCTTGGATCTCGATCTCGGGCTCCACGCCGCCGCGCTGTTGGCCGTGGTGCCGAAGGCGCGCTCGCTCGACGCCGTGGTGGGGCAGGACAGCTCTTGGACCGCGCGCGTCACGTTTGCCCCGCGCGTGCAGTTACGGCTCGGCCGCCAAGTGCGGGCGTTCGTGGGCGCGGAGGCCGGCGGCTTGCTCCGCACGCTGTCGTACGAGTCCGCTCGCGGCCCCGAGCGGCTGCGCGGTCCCTGGTGGGGCGCGTCGCTCGGCTTGGTGGTCACCCCGCCTTAGGGCCCGCGAATGCCCTTAGCGGCGAGAAAAAACAACGGGTCTCGGCGAGGGATTCACCGAGACCCGTTGGGAACAGTTCAACAGGCCATAACGAGGGGAAGCGCTACGGCCTATTGGGAAGAGGACAGCGGTCCGGACACCGGGGATGGGGCGCCCAGCCGCTGAGAACGGGGCGGCGACACTCGACAGCCAACGGGAGAAACAGAAAGGGAGAGATCACGACCACTCAGGAAGCGGGAGAGATTCGAGTGCCGCCTGGTCTGAGCTATTGCAGTGAACGTGCCAAGCTCCGCCCGACGACATTTCAGCAACTTAGGAGCGTCCGGGCCGCAACTCTGTGTCTCGATCGCTTCCTATGTTTCAGATGTGGACCGCGAATCTGACTCGTTCTGAGATCCGAACAGCAGCTCCCGATCGGCCCGGGTGAGGCTGACGAAGCGCCCTTCGATGCAAAAGCCGTCGCGACCGTCAGGCAGCGGGTGACGCCGGCAGCCTCGTACCTTCACCCGCACCGTCACGCTGCGCTCGCTGGCCAGGTGCGTGGCCTCGACCGTCGAGCCCGGAGGAGAAGGCGCCACCGAGGCGAGCGTGACGAAGTCTCCTTGGTGCTCGACGACGTAGGCGTCGCCGCCGCCGCGTTTCAGCTGCAGCGGCACGGGGGCGGCGGCGGGCTTGGACGAGGTTTGCGCGGTCATGCGCCTTTGCGTCCCCGGCGCATGGCGGCTTGAGCGTCGCGATCATCCATCTTGGTGCGCAGCGCTTGGCGCTTGTCGTGCGTCTTCTTGCCACGCGCGAGCGCGAACTCGAGCTTGGCCCGGCCGCCTTTGATGTAGCACTTCGTGACGATCAACGTCATGCCGTCGCGCTCCACCAGCCCGCGCAGCTTGTCGATCTGTTCTCGATGCAAGAGGAGCTTGCGCGGGCGGCGCTCTTCGTGGCCGAAGGCGGCGTGCTTGAGGCAAGGCACGCGCATGCCCTTCACCCAGGCTTCGTTGCGCCCGTCGATGTCCACCCAAGCGTCCGTGAGATCGGCGGTGTTTTCGCGTAGCGAGCGCGCTTCGCTGCCGATGAGCACCAGGCCCGCTTCGTAAGTGTCACCCAGCTCGTAGTTGAAGCTGGCGCGGCGGTTCTTCGAAATCAGCCGGTCGCCGCCGCCTTTTTGCTTTTCTGCCGACATCGCTCTGGGTCCTGAGAGGGCGGCAATATGCGGGCAGACCCGGCTTTCAGCAAGCGCGCAGCGGCGTTACTCGAGGAGTTTGGGAGAATTGTCAGGTCGGCCACGCGGCACTACGTTTCCGCTCCCGGATGCAGAAGACGATCCTCGAAGGCGCGCGGACGCACAATTTGCAGGGCGTCGACGTGGCGCTCACGCCGGGAGAAATCGTCGCCGTTACGGGCGTGAGCGGCGCGGGTAAGAGCAGCCTGGCCCTCGACACGTTGTACGCCGAGGGCCAGCGTCGCTTCGTCGAGAGCTTCAGCCCGTACGCCCGGCAATTCCTGGAGCGGCTCGAGCGCCCCCCCATGACGCGGCTCGAGCCGGTGCCGGCCGGCATCGCCGTCGACCGGCGCGCGCCCGTGAAGAGCTCGCGCTCGACGGTGGCGACCATGGCCGACATCGAGCCCTATCTGGCGGCGCTGTTTCTACGGGAGGCGATCCCGGTTTGCCCCGAGCACGAGGTGCCGGGCGTCGAGCTCACGGTCGAGCGCGCCGCGGAGCGCGTGGCCGAGGCCGCGGGCGGCTCGCGCCTCGTCATCAGCTACGCCGTCCCGGTGTCGGGGCGCGAGCAATACCTCGAGGTGCGCGAGCAGCTGGCGCGCGATGGCTACCGCCGCTTGCTCTTGGCCGGCGAGGCTCGCGACATCGACACGCTGAAGCCTTCAGCGGCGGCCAAGCTCGGCTCGGTCGATGTGGTGGTCGATCGCATCGGCAGCGGCGCCGGAGGTTCGCGCATCGCCGCGGCGGTCGAGACGGCCTGGCAGCGCGGCTTCGGCTTCTTGCAGCTGCACGTGGGCGAAACGGCGCTCGGCTTGCGCCGCGGCTTGGCTTGCCCGGTGTGCGCCAAGTCGCTGGAAGGCGCGCGCACGGGTCTGTTCAGTTACGAGTCACCGGTCGGCGCGTGCCCCACCTGCCGCGGCTTCGGTCGCACCTTGGGCGTCGATCTATCCAAGGTGATCCCGGACACCTCGCGCTCTCTCGACGACGGCGTGGTGCGGCCCTGGCGCGGTGGCTCCACCAAGTGGGAGCGCGCCGAGGTGAAGAAGCTGTGCCGCCGGCACGGTATCCCCAGCGACGCTCCGTTCCGAAGCTTGAGCGCGGCTCAACAAAAGCTCATCCTGGAGGGCGACGGCAGCTGGCACAAAGGCCTGTTTCCCGGCGTCATTGGCTGGTTCAAGTGGCTCGAGACCAAGACGTACAAGATGCACGTGCGCGTGCTCTTGGCGCGCTACCGCTCGTATGACCCGTGCGCGGCTTGCGCCGGCCGCCGCCTGAACCAAACCGCGCTCTCGTATCGAGTCGGCGGCCTCAGCATCGCCGACTACCACGCGCTCGAAATCGGCGCCGCGCGCGCCCGCGTCGAAGCGCTGAAGACGCACAGCGCGCAGGGAGATCTGGCCTGCCGAGAGCTGGCCAGCCGGCTCGGTTACCTGGACCGCGTGGGGCTCGGTTATCTGACCTTGGACCGGCAGGCGCGCACGCTCTCGGGCGGAGAGGCGCAGCGGGTCACGTTGACGGCGGCGCTGGGTACGTCGCTGCACAACGCGCTGTTCGTGCTGGACGAGCCGAGCGTGGGCCTGCACCCGAGCGACGTGGCGCCGCTGGCGCAGATGGTGCGCGAGCTGGCCGAGCGCAACAACATCGTGCTCGTCGTCGAGCACGACGCCACCCTGATCGGCGCGGCCGATCGCGTGCTCGAGCTGGGGCCGGGCGCGGGGCCCTCGGGCGGAAAGATCGTGTTCGACGGCACCCCCGGAGCCGCTCGGGCCGGCGCGAGCGCCACGTCGCGGGCCCTGGCCGGCGTCGCGCGCCGCACCGAAGCCGTGCGCAAACCCAGCGGCTTTTTGCGGCTGCGCGGCGCCACCGCCAACAATTTGCGTGGCGTCGACGTCGACGTGCCGCTCGGCGTCGTGTGCGCCATCACGGGCCCCAGCGGCTCGGGCAAGAGCACGCTTTCAGTCGACATTTTGTACCGCGCGTTGGCGCGGCATTTCGGCGACTTCGACGAAGAGCTGCCCGGCGCCTTCGCGTCACTCTCCGGCCAAGAGGCGCTGAAGCGTGTGGCGCTGGTCGATCAGTCTCCGCTCGGCCGTACGTCGCGCGGTAACCCCGCGACGTACACCAAAGCTTGGGACTGCGTGCGCGCGCTGTACGGCAAGGTGCCGGCCGCGGCCGCCCGCGGGCTCACTGCCTCGCATTTCTCGTTCAACGTCGAGGGGGGGCGCTGCGACGCCTGCTCCGGTGAGGGCTTCGAGACGGTCGAGATGCAATTCTTGGCGGACGTGCGGCTGGTCTGCCCGGTGTGTCAGGGGCTGCGCTTCAAGCCCGAGGTGCTGGCCATCGAGCGCAACGGCGTGAGCATCGCCCAGGTGCTGGAAATGACGGTGGAGCAGGCGCTGACCACGTTTCGCTCCGAAGCGCCGATTCAGCGCGCGCTCGGGCCGCTGGCCCTCCTCGGCCTCGGCTACCTACGCATTGGGCAGCCGCTCACCACCCTTTCGGGCGGCGAAGCTCAGCGCTTGAAGCTCGCGCGCACGCTCTCGGAAGAGCTGCGCGGCGCGCTCTTGATCTTGGATGAGCCGAGCGCAGGCCTTCACGCCGACGAAGTGAAGCAAGTGCTGCAGGCCCTGTCGGCCATCGTCACCGCTGGCGGCAGCGTACTCGTGGTCGAGCACGATTTGGACGTCATCGGCAACGCCGACTACGTGATCGACTTGGGGCCCGGCGCTGGCACGCGCGGCGGCCAACTGCTGGCCGTGGGCCCGCCCCGTGGTCTCTCGAGCCCCGAGTCGAAGACGGCGGCCGCGCTGCGCGACTACTTTGCAAAGACGACGCGAGGAACCGAGCCTGGAGCCGTTGGTCCGGAGTCAGGGCAGGGCGGCCGCAAGAAGAAGAGCGCGAGCCGGGCCAGCGGGGTCGAGCCGAGCCGGGGCAACGGGCAGAGCTTGAGCGTGGTGTGCGCGCGCGAGCACAATTTGAAGGGCGTTTCTGCCGAAATTCCGCACGGCCAGCTGAGCGTGGTGACGGGCCCCAGCGGCTCGGGCAAGAGCTCGCTGGCGTTCGATGTGGTGTTCGCGGAAGGGCAACGCCGCTTCCTCGAAACCTTGACGCCCTACGCCCGCCAATTCTTGCCCACCATGCCGCGCCCCGACGTCGATCGGGTCACGGGCGTGCCGCCGTCCATCGCGCTCGAGCAGCGCACCACGCGCGCGGGCGCCAAGTCGACGGTGGCCACCGTGACCGAGGTCGCGCACTACCTGCGGCTCCTGTTCGCCAAGCTCGCGGTGCTGCATTGCCCGGACCACGGCGAGCCCATCTCGAATACGACGCCCGACGCGGTGTTCGGCAACTTGAAGTGCAGCGGCGCCGGGCAAGCGCTCTTGGCGCCTGTCGTGCAAGCCCGCAAAGGCACGTACTTGGACGTGTTCACGGCCGCCGAGCGCGCCGGAATCGAGCAAGCGTTCTGCGATGGCGTGCTGGTGAAGACGAGCGATCCGCCGCGGCTGGCCAAGACCAAAGAGCACACCATCGACCTGGTGGTGGTCGGCAAGATCGACCCCAAGCGGCTCGAGCGCGACGATTTCGAGCGCGCTCTCGTGCTCGGCTTTGGTTCCGTAAAACTGCGAAATGATGCAGGAAAAGAGCAGCTGCTCTCGCTCCAGAGCGCGTGCCCGAAGTGCGGCTTCTCCGCGCCCGAGTTGGATCCGCGCTGGTTCTCGTTCGCCACCAAGCAGGGGCGCTGCGAGCGCTGCGAAGGCGCGGGCGTGCTGTCGACCGAGCCGACGAAGAAGCGCGGGCGCAAAGTCACGACGCCGACCGCTCCGGAGGTGATTTGTCCGGATTGTCAGGGCGCGCGGCTCTCTCCCATCCCGCGCGCGGCGCGCTTCGAGGGTGAGCACTACCACGATGTCGTGGGGCGCTCCGTCGAGAGCCTGCTCGGGCGCCTGGAGGGGCTCCAGCTCATCGGCGATCGCGAGCGCGTGGCTTCGCCCATCTTGTCGGAGCTTTCGAGGCGCGTACGCTTCTTGGTCCAAGTTGGGCTCGGCTACCTGAGCCTCGATCGTTCGGCCGCGACTCTCTCGGGCGGCGAGATGCAGCGGCTGCGCTTGGCGGCGCAGCTCGGCGCGGGGCTCACGGGCGCGCTGTACGTGCTGGACGAGCCCACGATTGGGCTACACCCTCGCGACACCGGCAAGCTCATCGCCAACTTGCGGAGCTTGGTCGATTTGGGCTCGACGGTCGTGGTCGTCGAGCACGACTCCGAGACCATTCGCGCGGCCGATTATTTGATCGATTTGGGGCCCGGCGGCGGCTCGCGCGGCGGGCAAATCATCGCGGCCGGCGCGCCGAGCGTGGTGTGCGCGCACCCAGCTTCACCCACGGGACGAGCGTTGTCGTCGCCCCCAATTTTGCGCCCGCCGCTGGCCATTGCGGCCAAGCACGAGAGCCTCTTGCTCACCGGCGCTCGCGAGCACAACCTGAAGGGGGTCGATATTTCCGTGCCGCTCGGCCGCTTCACGGTCGTGGCCGGCGTTAGCGGCTCGGGCAAGAGCACGCTCGTGCGCAAGGTGCTGCTGCCGGCGCTCAAGCAGAAGCTGGGGCTCGTCACCGAAGCGCCCGGCGCTTTCAAGGCCCTCAGCGGGTATGCCAGCTTGAAGCGCGCCGTGTCGGTCGATCAGTCGCCCATTGGGCGCACGCCGCGCTCGGTGCCGGCCACGTTCCTCGGCATTTGGGATCACATCCGCCGCATCTTCGCCGCCAGCCCCGACGCCAAGCTGCGCGGCTTCGAGCCGTCGCGCTTTTCGTTCAACACCGGCCGTGGCGGTCAATGCCCGACCTGTGAAGGGCAGGGCGCCATCACCCACGAAATGAGCTTTTTGCCCGACGTGGTCTCGGCCTGCCCCACTTGCGACGGCCTGCGCTTCGAGCCGCGCACGCTCGAGGTGCGCTACATGGACCGCAGCATCGGGGACGTGCTGAAGTTGACGGCCGAAGACGCGGTCCGAGTCTTCGAGAACCACCCCAAAGTAGCGGCCCCGCTGCGCACCCTGTGTGACTTGGGCGCCGGCTACATCGCGCTCGGTCAAGGCTCGCACACGCTTTCGGGGGGCGAGGCGCAGCGCCTGAAGCTGGCCGCCGAGCTCACCCAGACGACGACCCAGGGCGCCACTCTGTACGTGCTCGACGAGCCCACGACGGGCCTGCACATGGCCGACGTGGCGCGGCTCATGACCGTGCTGTCGCGGCTCGTCGAACGGGGCGACACGCTGGTCGTCATCGAGCATCACCCCGAGGTCATGGCCGGCGCCGACTACCTGCTCGAGCTAGGTCCCGAAGGCGGCGAGCGGGGAGGGCGCGTGGTGGCGGCGGCCGCTCCGCGCACGGTGGCGCGCTCGAAGACGGCCACGGCGCCGGTGCTGCGCGAGCTGTTCGAGGCCGAAGCCGCCCACTCGCTGGCGGGCAAGAGCGCGTGAGGCACCTTCGAGCTCTGGTCGCTTTCTGGGCCGGCGCCGCGGCGCTCGGCGCGTCTGGTTGCGGCTACCCAGCGGCTCCGGCCGCGTGGACGCAGATCGATCGAGATCGCCCGGCCCGCGCCCCCGACGTGCCGTACGAGCCGTCTTCGGAGCGCGCCATCGCGGCCATGCTCGAGCTGGGGCAAGCCGGGCCCGGCGACGTGATTTACGACTTGGGTTGCGGCGACGGCCGCGTCGTCATCGAAGCCGTGAAGCGCAGCGGCGGCCGCGGCGTGTGCGTCGACATCGATCCAAAGCTGGTGCGGCAGGCCCGCGTCAACGCCGAGCGCGCGGGCGTGGCGGAGCGCATCGATTTTCGAATTCAAGACCTGTTCGCGACCGACCTACGGGGCGGCAACGTCGTCATGTTGTTTTTGTGGCCGGAGATCAACCTACGGCTATTGCCCAAGCTTTTGCGCGAGCTACCGCCCGGGGCTCGCATCGTCTCCAACATGCACGACATGGGGAAATTTGCGCCAACGCGGGTCATCACCCTGGAGCAGGCCCAAAAGCGGCCGCACCGCGTGTATTCGTGGACCGTGCCTGCGCCTTGACAGCCTGCGGGCGCCGTTCCAAGCGTGGGTGATGCGAACGCTCCGCCTTGGCTTTTTGGGTCCCGTTCTCGTCTCGATGGGTGTGTTGGGCTCGGTCGCTTGCACGCCGCAAACGGTCGTCAGCAGCGCTGCCCCGGCCGCCAACGCGCCCGTGCGCGGCATCAGCGTGAGCGGCATCGGCAAGGCGAGCGGCAAGCCGAACGTGGCGCGCAGCACCATCGGCGTCGAGGCTCGCGCCGGCACGGCCGAAGCAGCCATCGGCGAGGTGAACCAGCGCATGGCTCAGGTCATCGCGGCCGTGAAGCAAGCGGGCGTCGCCGACGGCGACGTGCGCACGGCCACGCTGACGCTCAATTTCGAGCGCAACTACGAGTCGCCCCGCCCCGAGTACGCGCCCAGCGCCGCGCCCAGCGCCGCGCCTGCCGTCGCGCCTGCCGTCGCGCCGGCCGGCAAACCCAAGGCGTCGGAGCCCTCGGCGCCCAAGGCCGAGGCAGCTCCGGCGGCTCCGCTCGTCAAATTGCCGCAGGGCTTCTACACGGCCACCAACAACGTCGAAGTGACGATTCGCAATCTAGATACGGCCGGCAAGGTGCTGAGCGCCGCAACCGGGGCGGGCGCCAACCAGCTCTACGGCATCCGCTTCGAAATCGAAGATCCGTCTGCTCTTCAGGCCGAAGCTCGCAAGAAAGCCGTCGCGGACGCACGCGCGCGCGCCGAACGTTTGGCGGAGTTGGCGGGCGTGAAGCTCGGCCCCGCGGTCTCGATCAGCGAGGCGGACGGCGGCGGCGGCGGCCCCGTGCCCATGTTCGCGATGGCCAAGATGGAGGCGGCGGCGCCCGTCGAGCGGGGTGAGCTGACCGTCACCAGCACCGTGCAGATCGTCTACGCTTTGCCCGAGTGAGCAGCAGGTCGGGTCAGTAGCGAGGCGCGGCTGCCGTTCTGGCGGCCGCGCCTCCAAGCACCCTCCGGGCCCTCTCCCGCTCGTCCTCCGCTACTCCCACTCGATGCGGTTGATGTAGAGCGTGCTCGGAAATTCGAACGCTTCCAAGAGCCACAGCTTCAGCACCAGATCTCCCGCGTCGGTCTCATCCGACGCCGGAAAGGTGTGCTCGAGCACGAGCGGGCTGAGCGAGTTGAGCGGCCGCGTTTGCTCCGAGCCACCGACGATCACGCTCTTGCCGCTGTCTTCGAACCACTCGCCGCCGGTGGTGCCGAGCACGATGCCTTCAGTGGGGGTTCGCACGATGGCGCCGCCGAGCTTCCACCAAGCGTACACTCTCACCGTGCGGCCTGCGGCCGAGAGACCTCGGCACTCGGGTCGCGTGATGCGCACCTCACCGACGTTGTCGGCCACCTCGTTCAGCTCTTCGGGCAGCTGAAGGGTCGCGTCGTCGCTGTCGTTGCTGGGCGGAAAGTTAGCGTTGAGCTCCCAGTTAGAAGGGTCGAACACCACTTGAGACGCGTAGTTCACCAGGGGTTGTGTGCTCTTGCGCACCGAAGGGAACACTTCGTTGTTCGGGCCGAGCACCAGCAACGCGCTATCGTCGGCGGTCATGACGTCGAAGCAATCCGCGGGAAGGGCATCGTTCGCGCCGCCCATGCCCGCGCTGCCCGCGCTGGAGCCAACGCCCCCTTCGGAATTGTCGCTACTGCCAGCGCTCCCGGCCGTCCCGGCTGTCCCCGCGCTGCCCCCAGTCCCCGCCGTGCCGTTCCCATCGTCGACCTCACTCGCCCCCGCTTGCCCGCCCGGCTCGGCGATTTCGGTTCGTGGCGCGCAGCCTGCCCAAAGGCCCGCCGCGAGCGCCAACCCCACCCCCCAAACGCCCACGCTCCTCGTTACGTTCTCCATGTCGGGCTGAATGCACCCAGCTCGTCCCGCCCATTGAAGAAAGTGTCGCGCGGTCGCCCGCCGGCATTGGGGGGGCCCCAGGTGCTGCTTGCTGGAGCCGGACCGGACGAGTACACAGGCCCGGTTGAGCCCCGGTCTCGGTAGGTGTGCGCGGTGGGCGTGGCCGCTGGTGGCGGTGCTCGCCTGCGCCGAGCGCGCCCGAGCCAGCGACCCCGAGCCCCCTGCGGCAGAGGCGCTCACCACCTTTCGCTTGTCCTTCGTGCGTCTCTCGGGCGCGGAGTCGTGCCCGGGCGCCGAAAAGATCGCGGCGGGCGTCCGCGCTCGTTTGGGGCGCGATCCTTTCGCTGACAGGGCCGACCGCGACATCGAGGGCAGCGTGGTTCGCGAGGGCGGGGTTTGGCGCGCACGTCTGAGCGTGCTCGGGCCCGAAGGCGCGGTGCTGGGCGCACGGGAGCTGCAATCCACCGAGCCCGACTGCTCCACCTTGGCCGACGCGGTCACGCTGGCGGTGGCGCTCGTCATCGATCCGCGGGCGGCGTTCGCGGCGCCTCCCGCGGCACCTGCCCCGTCCCCCTCCGTCCCCCCACCAGGCCCTACGCCGGCACCCGTCGCGCCGGTCGTCGTCGCGCCCGTACCGGCTCCCGTAGCCTCGTCCGCTGCGCGCCCCACGCGCGAGCCGGCGCCGCGCCGCCTAACCTTGTCGCTCCGCGCCGCGCTCGCGCTCGGCCTCTTGCCGCGTGCTGCCTTTGGCGTCGAATCGGCCGGAGAAGTGGGGCTGGCGGAGCGCGTGGGGCTATCCGTTGGCTTGAGCTATTTGCCCGAGGTACGAACGTCCGACGCAGCCTATGCGTTCGGTCTTTCAGCGGCCTTCGTTGGCTTGTGCATCGGAGCGGTCACGGCTCCGGCCGCGCGCGTGGCCTTCTGTGGTGAAGGCCAGCTGGGAGCCATGCATGCGGTCGTCTATTCGGCCCGCCCCCTGCCGCCCGGCGAGCACCTGTGGGCGGGTGCGCGCGTGGGGCCGCGCCTTCAGCTGGCGCTCGGCGGCGCGCTCTGGCTGGAAGCCGGCGCGCAGGCGCTCGTGCCGCTGATACGCCACGAGTTTGCGCTGAAAGATCAGCAAGCTCCGGTATTTCAGAGCCGGCCGGTCACGCTCGCGGCAAGCCTCGGGTTGAGCGCGTCGATTCGTTGATGGGGCGGCCAGGGCGCGTGCATTCAAGGGAAGTGGTTCCGACTACCTCGCACCTCGAAGGCGTCCCCGACGTCCTCGACGTGCGAGCCATTCACGCAAGCCATGCCGACTTCGTCTGGTGCTCGTTACAGCGGTTGGGCGTATGGCCTGCCGATCTCGAAGACGCTCTGCAAGAGGTGTTCGTTGTCGTGCATCGTAAGCTGGCTTCGTTCGACGGCTCGGCCCGCCTCTCCACCTGGCTGTTCGGCATCAGCATGCGGGTTGCGTCCGCGTATCGGCGCAAGGCGTACCGGCGTCGTGAACGCACCGTCGTCGACATGGAGGCAACGGCTGGCGCCAGTCAGCTCGACAGCCCCGAAGAAGCGCTGGCCGCGGAGCAGGCACGTGCACGCCTGGCAAGCGTGCTCGACGAGCTCGAGCCGGCAAGGCGGGCCATTTTCGTGATGTTCGAGATCGAAAACATCGCCTGCCCCGAGATCGCCGCGCAGCTCGGTCTGCCAATTGGCACCGTGTATTCGCGGCTCGGCGCCGCCCGCGCCGATTTTTCGAAGGCGGCCCTGCGGCTCCGCCGACGCGAAGAAGCGGGGAGGGGTCGATGAGCGCTCCCCGCCGTTGGCTGGAAAGCGAGGAAGCTTCGGCCGAAGCCCTCGAGCTGCTGCGTGCCGGCCGCCCCCCGCAGCGCATGGACGACGCCGTTCGTCGCCGATCGCGACAGCGCGTCGTGGGCCTTGCCGTGATGCCCGCGGCGGCGGCAGGCCTTCTCGCCTCTTGGTCACAGCTGGCTTTGGGCGCGCTGCTGGGCACCGCCGGCACGGTCGCCGTGATGTCCGCGCTCAGCGTCGTCGGTGCGCCCGCCACGACGCCCCCGCGCGCGAGCGTGACGCCGCCGAGCGCGGCTCCTTCGCTGCGGCCGCGCACGCCTCCTTCGCGGCCCGTGCCCTTGGGCGCCGACGCAGACGCCGGCTCGAGCGAGCGCAGCGCGCCCACGCCTCCAAGCAACGGGCGGGTCCCCGTCACGGGCAGCAAGCTGGCCGCGAGCGAAGCGCCGCCGCTCGCGCCGGCGGGGGATGGACTACCGCAAGAGATTCAGCTGCTCGAGGAAGCGCGCAGCCAGCTCGGCCGCGAGCCTGCGCAAGCAGAGCGCATTTTGCTCGAGCACGCGCGGCGCTTTCCCCGCGGCCAGCTGCGCGTCGAGCGTGAATTTTTGCTGATCGACGCGCTCGTCCGGCTCGGTCGCAAGAGCGAGGCCGAAGCGCGCGCGCGCGTCCTCGAAGGGCAGGCACCCACTTCGCTGTACGGCGAGCGCCTGGATCAGATTCTGGGCCGCGCCGGCGCCAATGGCGCGAGTAAAAAAACGGATGAGTAGCTCGAGAACCGAACACGCCACGCCGCTCGTCGCGCGGCCGTGAACGCGCGTCTCCGCGGCGTTTCGCGGTGGTGCCCGCCGCGTCGGGTGATTGCTCGCTCGCTTCGAGCGGAAAGCGACTTCGCGTGGCCAAGCGCCCTTTCCGCGGCTGATTGAGCAGCAAACCAAGGCGCTGGCGGCTGTTTCGACGTCGATTGAACGGCCCGCCCGCCCGGTCTACTCTGACCGACTTATGTTCTACCTGAACCGCGGTGGCGCGCCCGAGGGACCGTACGAGGAGGCCCGCATCGTCCAGATGATCGCATCTGGTGAGGTCACGCAAGGGGGCGTGTGCCCGGTTGGTCAGAACCAGTGGTGGCAGCTCAATCAGATCCCCGCGTTTGCCCAGGCGCTCGCGCAGCGCGCGGCCGTGCCAGCGGCCGGGTACGGTTCGCCGCCGCAAGCCGGCTACGGACCACCGCCGCAGCACGGTCAGCCGCCGCCGCCTGGCTATGGGGCGCCTCCTCAACCGGGCTACGGTCCGCCTGCCCAGGGCGGCGGCTACGGACCGCCTCCCCAGCAGCCCGGTTACGGCCCGCAGGGCTACGGCCCCGGACCCACCGCGCCCGGCTACGGCCCCGGGCCGACCGCACCCGGCTACGGACCGCCAGCGAGCGCCATGTCGGCAGGCGGCGCGCGCAAGACCATTCCCGAGCAAAAGAAGGCCAACCGCACGCTGCTCATCGTCGGGCTCGCGGGCATCCTGCTCGTGTTCCTGGTGAGCAGCGCGATCGGCGCGTACGTGCTCTTTTTCTCCAGCGGCGGCGCCCCGCAAATGGCCGCCACCATGCCGCGCGACTCCGAGATGCTCATTCAGATCTCCGACGTGCCCAAGCTGTTGGTCGATTTCAAAGACATCGAGTACCTCGACACCTCGCTGCGCGACGATAAGCGCGTGTTCGACGACACCGCGGATTCGGTGGCAAAAGCCTTCGACATTCCGCTCGACGACGCGCGCGCCCTCCTGGTCTCTTCGCGGACGTTGGGCGTCGCGGCGCGCAAGCTGTCGACGCAACCGGAGGCAGCTTTCGCGCTCGGCTTCGCCAGCGCCGGCCCGGTGGAAGCGCTGCTCAAGTCGACGCGCTTCGTGGCTTCCGGGGCGGTAGGGCAAACCGGCAAGCGTTACCAGCTGACGAAAAAGCAGCTGACGTCGAGCGTTGGCCAAGACCTGCTCCTGAAGGGCCTGGCCGAGGCCGAGCTCGGCAGCGGCAAAGAAGTGCTCGTCTGGTTCCCCGACAAAAAGCTGCTCACGTTCGGCAGCGAGGCGTTCGTCTCCGATTTGGGCAAGGTGGTAGAGCAAGGCGCGGCGGCGTTGGATGCCAACCCTTCGTTCCAAGCCGCCTCCAAAGACTTCGACGAGAACGCGCGCCTGACGGCGTTCCTCGATCCGACCGTCTTTTCCAGCATCACCGACGCCAAGCTGAAAGAGCTCGTCGACGGCTACTTCAAGCCGGCCGGGCCACTCACGGGCGCGTTGACCGTGAAGTCGGCGGGCTTCGTCACGACCCTCACGGGGCGCGTCATGGGCAGCAAGCTGCCGAAAGCTTCGAGCTACGAGGCGCCCACCAAGCTCGAGCTGCCCAATCGCTTGCCCGTCGAAACGTTTGCCTACGCCGCCTTCCAGACGCAGAGCAAAATGACCGGCGCTGAGCTGCAAAAATTGCTGTTCGACCAGCTGGAGGCGGCCGATGCACGCTCCAAGCGTCAGGCCGAGCAAGGCCTGGCGCAAATCGAGCAGGGTCTGGGCGTCAGCATGGCCAAGCTGATCGACGGGCTCGGGGGCGAAGCGGTGCTGGCGCTCGCGGCGCCCGCCAACCTCGCGCTCGACGCTTCAATCGTTTCGCAGGGGCCGCAAGCCGCCGCCAACTTCAACATGACGTGGGTGATGCAGCTAAAAGACGAGAGCGAATACAAGCGTTTGGCCGCTCAGCTGAAGCAAAAGATCTTGCCCAGCGTGCGCGAGGTGAGCATGACCGAAGACGGCCCTGGCTTCGCGCTCACGCCGCGCGGCGTGCCGCTACCGGTGAGCTTGCGCGTCAAATTCTTCGACAAATTTCTGTTCATTACCGCTGGTGGTAACGCCCTGTGCGATCGAGCCGAGGCCGCTTTCGCGAAGGGCGACCGAACGCTGAAGGACGACGCCGCGCACGTGTCGGCGCTCACGGCGCTGCCCGAGAAGCAACATTTCCGGCTTTGGCTCGACACCGGTCGCATCGTCGACACCGTCTTCAAAAATCCCATCTTGCGCGCCACCGCCAGCGAAAATGGTTTACAGCTGGACAAGTTCCGCTTGAGCGGGCCCCAGCGCGTGACCACCGCCTTCAGCGTGAAGAGCGAAGTGCAAAACGAGGTGTACAGCTATCGAATCGACGCGCTCAACGCGCAAGCGCTGGCTCCCCTCGGCCTGGGCGCCTCCGCCATCGGTGGCCTCGGCCGTCGCCCCGGCTTGCCACCTTTGTAAGCTCTTCCATCGCCGGGGGCTGCCAAGCTGCAGCTAAAATCGCAGAAGCTGCCGTGCCGGCTCTAGGCCGCGCTGCGCGAGCGAGATTTCACAGGGAGGCCAGAAGGACGGAAGGGCGAGCGGCCAGCGGATTTGCTAAGTTCCCGCGCCGTGACCGCTCGCTCCGACTACCTCTCGCCACCCCACGCCCTCGAGGGCGCGCTGGCGGGCTTGGGAGCTTCCGATCTGGTGTTGTTGGCGGCTCACGCGTTGCGTGTCGGCAGCCCCGACTACGCCGCCGCCATCTGCGAAGCGCACCCCAACGGAGCCCATGCCAGCGAGCCTGCTCTGCGGCTCTGCCGCGCCGCCGCGTTGTTCGGCATGGGCGAGCACGCCCGCGCGATCGCCCTCGTCGACGCGGTCTTGGTGCAGCAGCCGGAGCACCTGGCGGCGCTGTTCTACCGCGCGCAAATGGCTCAGCACACAGGTGACGCCCCGCTCGCGACCGAGCTCTTGCTGGACGTGCTCGAACGGTTCCCCGACTTTCCCGGCGCCCAGGGCGCGCTGGCCAGCTTGCGCTTTCCGGGGCCCCCCTACCGTGATGTCCTGCGCCGCCTGCACGAGCTGGTCCGCCCGCGCAGCTACTTGGAGATCGGCGTCGAGACGGGCGCCACGCTGGGCTTCGCGCACGCGGCGGAGCGCGCCATCGGCATCGACCCCGACTCTTCCAAGCTGCGGCGCGAGCTCGTGCCGCCCTGCGCGCGCGTGTTTCACGAGACGAGCGACGCTTTCTTCCAGCGCTACACGCGCAAAGCTCTGCTGGGCCCGCACCGGCTCGACCTGGCGTTCATCGACGGCATGCACCTGTTCGAGTATGCCCTGCGCGATTTCATGCACGTCGAGGCCTGGTCGGAGCCAAACGGGGTGATCGTGCTGCACGACTGTGTGCCCGTCTCGGTGCTGTCGGCCAGCCGCGAGCGGCGCAGCAACTTCTGGGTGGGCGACGTCTGGAAGGTCGTCAGCATCTTGCGTGAGTATCGGCCCGAGCTGCGCGTGAAGATCGTGGCGACGGCGCCCTCGGGCTTGGTCATCGTGCGCGGCTTGGAGCCCAGCTCCCGCGTGCTGTGGGATCGGCTCGACGCCATCGTGGAGCGCTTCCTCGAGCTGCCCTATCCGGCGAAGGGGGTGGACGTGCCAGCCGGCTTCGATCTCGTGCCGGCTAGCGAAGCCGGCCTGCGCGAAGCGCTGCAATGAGCGACGCACGTCTGCCCGCTTATCGTTCGTTCGTGGCTGCCAGCGCGGGAGCCCTGGCCGACGACGGCTACCTGTTCGACCAGCCACGCTGTCGTTTCAAGCCCGAGGCGGGTGACGAGCTCGTCGCGGCGCCGGGCGCGGAGCTCGTGCGAGCGGGGGACGCCGTGGCGGTGCAGCTGCCCGGTGGCGCGCGCTTGCCGCTCGTGGGCTTCACGCCCAGCAAGCTGCGCGCGGCGTTCGCCCAACTTCCGTGCAGCTATTCGCGCCTGACCATCGAGCTGGGCGACCAGACCGAGAGCTTCATCGAGCAGGCTTTTTCTCGCGTCGTGTTCGCGCCGAAGGCCGTGGCGGAGCTGGAGACGCAGCTCCCCGCCGTGGAGCTGGTGCGCTTTCCCGGCTCCCCGTACGAGGTCGTGCGAGCTTACTGGCGCAACTCCTGCGCCGTGCGGCGGCGGCTCGAAGAAGAGGGACTACCTCGCAGCGTCGAGCAGCTGCGTGCGCTGCTGCTCGAGCTGCACGCGCTCTTGCTTTTGGGCGCTGCCGACCCGCACAGCCGCACGTCGTTCTATTTGCCGGCGAGCTTGCTCGGTCGCAAGCGGCCCGAGCCGGGAACGTTCTACGACGTGCCGAGCAGCCTCGAACGTCGCGGCCGCGAGGTCGTCATCACGAGCGGCGCGCGCGTCAGCGCCCCGCTGCTGGGTGGGATCAACTACTGGCAGCTGCTGTCAGAGAGCGTCGACGACCCTGGCGCGCTGGCCGATGAGCGGCGGCTCGACGCCGCCGGCCTGGACGTGGGCCAGGTCGTGCGGGGACGCGCCGAGGAAGAGCCCACGAGCGCCGCGCGGCCCTGGTTCCTGCCACCACGCCCGCTCGCGAGCGCGCATTTCGAGGCACTTTTGCGCGACTTGAGCGCGGCCGACGTAGCGGAAAAGGCGCGCGACATACCGGCGGCGCTGAAGGCGCTTGGGGCATTTCAGTACCGGTTCGTGCGCCTCCACCCGCTTCCGAGCGGGAACCAAAGCTTGTCGATGAGCTTCGTCAACGCCGCGCTCCGGCGGTTGCTGGGCAGTGGCATTCCGCACCTGCTGTTGGATCAACTGGCTCTGCGGTTCGAGCTTTCCTCTTATCAAAGTCTGTTCGCGCGCGCAGCCAAGGTGTGGTCGGCGTGGCCTCGCAGCGCGCCCGGCGTGACGAGCAGCGAGCGCATGCGTCACCTGATGCGCATGCGTGGCGAGCTGAACGCCTTCGTGTCCGCGCTCGGAAATTCAATGACACTGATCGAGGCCCGCGCTCACATGCTTACGGAACCGGCGGGCGCCGAGCTGGCGCTGCTTTCCGAAGCGTGACGAGCCCGGCGGAATCGGTTACTGTCGCCGATCTATGTTGCTTGCTTCTGCGCGTCGGGCCGCTTGTGCCCTGGCGCTCCTAGCCCTGTTCCCTACCACTGCGCGCGCCCAAAGCGCGGGTTTTGCCATCAATCGTTTCGATCCGGCCGAGCGCGGGAGCGACTGGTTTGCGGCAGATTCCCTCGACATGCGCGGCCACGGCCGCCTCATGCTCGGGGCCACGGGCGACTTCAGCGAGAAGCCGCTGGTGCTCTACGATCGGGACGGCGACGAGCTGAAGGCCATCATCGAGCATCAACTGTTCGTCCACCTGGGCGCGAGTGTGGTGTTGTGGGAGCGCCTGCGTCTCGGTGTGAATCTGCCCATCTTGGCCTATCAGGCCGGAGAGGGAGGCACCGTGCAGGGCACGACCTTCGAAGCCGCCGAGGGCGCGAACATCGGTGACTTGCGGTTGGCCGCCGACGTGCGCCTGCTAGGCCGGTATCGCTCGCCCTTCTCGCTGGCGGGTGGCGTTTCGGTGTTTGCCCCGACCGGCAGTCAAGAGGCGTTTGCCAGTGACGGCAAGGTGCGCGTGCTGCCACGGCTGCTACTGGCTGGTGACATCGGCAACCTCGTCTACTCGGCGAAGCTAGGCGTGCTGTATCGGGCGAACGACGCCGGCTTCAACGGCTCACCCAAGGGCACCGAAGCCGTCGTGGCCGCCGCCATCGGCTTCCGAAGCAACAACGGCAAGCTGGTGCTGGGTCCGGAGCTATTCGGCTCCACGGTGGTGACGAGCGGAGACGCCTTCTTCTCGAAGCGCGAGACGCCGTTCGAGCTGCTGCTCGGCGCTCACTACAAGGTGACGGACGACGTGCGCTTGGGCGCTGGCGTCGGTCCGGGTTTGACGCGCGGCTTCGGCGCGCCACAGGTCCGCGGCTTGCTCTCGCTCGAATGGGCGCCGGAGCCGAAAGAGCCGTTGGTGCTGCCCCCGGCCCCCCCCGCAGATCGTGACAACGACGGCGTTTTGGACGCCGTTGACGCGTGTCCGGACGAGCCGGGCGTCAAGAGCGACGACCCGAAGAAGAACGGCTGCCCGCTCCCCGCCGACCGCGACCGGGACGGCATCTTGGACGCCGACGACGCTTGCCCGGACGAGCCCGGCGTCAAGAACGACGATCCCGAGAAGAACGGCTGCCCGCGTCCCGACACGGACAAGGACGGCATCTTCGACGACGAAGACGCGTGCGTGAACGACCCCGGCGTCCGCACGACCGATCCGACCACCAACGGCTGCCCGCTGCCGAAGGACACCGACAAAGACACCATCATCGACCCCGAAGACGCGTGTCCGATGACGCCCGGCCCTCGAGATCCCGATCCGAAGAAGAACGGTTGCCCGGCGGCGCGCGTCGAGCAAGGTCAGATCAAGATCTTGGAGCGCGTGGAGTTCGAGAACAACAGCGCCAAGATTCGGCCCGAGAGTGATCACATCTTGAACGCGGTGTTGGCGTTGATGAACGAACACTCCGAGCTGACCAAGTTGAGCGTCGAAGGCCACACCGACAACCGCGGCGGCGCGGGACACAACCTGGATTTGAGCCGCCGTCGCGCCGCCTCGGTCATGAAGTGGCTGACCGATCACGGCGTCGCGGCGAGCCGGCTGAGCTCTCAAGGCTTCGGTATGACCAAGCCCATCGACAGCAACGATAGCGACGCCGGCCGTCAAAACAACCGCCGCGTCGAATTCCACATACTCGAGAAAGACGGCCGGCCGTACGCGGAGTGATCAGGAGCCCCCTATGCGACAAAAACGCCTTATTTCTAGCCTGATCGCTCTCTCTCTGGGCTCCCTTGCCGGCGCCGTGCACGCGGCCCCCACGCTGCGCAAACAGGTGGACCAAAAGGGTGACTTCGTCCTCTTCGGTAACACCGTCGGCTTCGAATGCGCCGAAGACGTGGTAGTTCCGGCGCCCCTCGCCGGCAGCACCGCCACCTGCCCGAACGTGCCGAACAACCGGCAAGACGAGCTGGACGACACGTCGCCCGACATCTTCTGGCGTTCGGACTCGCCAGCGGAAGGTCAGGCAACGGCCAGCACCGCCATCACGGCCGCGCAGGCGCGCAGTACGGCCGTGCTCGACATTCCCGCCGGCGCCACCGTCACGTACGCGCGCATCTACTGGGCGGGGTTGCTGGCCGGAAACATGTCGACGGACTCGGCCGTGAGCATTTTGCCGCCCGGCGGCACGAACACCAGCGTGACCGCCGACGGCCAATTCTTCGTCGCTCGCGCGCCCAACCGTTGGTACCAATCGACGGCCGACATCACCAGCTTGGTCACGGCTGGGGGAGAGGGCGCGTACCGCGTCAGCGACATCGGCTCGATCGGGCTCGACGGCCTGGAAAACGAGGACCCGATGGTGGCTTGGGTGGTGGTCGCCCTCTACTCGCTGCCCACCGATCCCCCGCGCAACCTGACGATTTTCGACGGGCTCGACCTGGTCAGCAACAACAACCCGGCCGCGGTGTCTCTCAATGGCTTCCTCGTGCCCAACGCCGGCTTCGACGCCAAGCTCGGCGTCATCGCTTATGAGGGCGAGCAGCAGCGCACCGGCGACTCGCTCGTCTTCAACGGCGCCAATCTCAGCAACGCCCTCAACCCGGCGACGAACTTCTTCAACAGCACGCGCAGCTACCTGGGCGCGGCGGTGTCGAACGTGGGTGACCTGCCGCGCCTCACGGGCGGCGCGGCCAGCATGGCCGGCATCGACATGGACGTCGTGGACGTGAAGGCCCAGCTGGCGGCCGGCGATACGTCAGCCACCATCGCCGCAACGAGCTCCAGCGACACTTACCTGCTCGGCGCCTTCGTCACGTCCATCTCCACGTTCAAGCCCGACTTCACGACGTCGGGCAAGACCTTCACCGACCTGAACGGCGCGCCGCTGCGCCCGGGTGACGTGATCGAGTATTCGGTGACCGTCACCAACACCGGCAACGACGCCTCGGCCAACACCGTCATGACCGACGCGCTGCCGGTGGGCGTCAGCTACGTGCCGCAGAGCATCAGCATCAGCGCCGGGCCCGGCGCGGGCGCGTTCACCGACGCGCTGGCCGACGACCGCGCCGAATACGTGGCCGCGAGCCGCACGCTGCGGGTCAGGCTCGGTACCGGCGCCACCGCCGCTCTGGGCGGTTCTCTGGCCATCAACCAGAGCACCATCGTCAAATTCAAGGTCACCATCGACGCCAACGCGGCCGGCTCGATCCTGAATCAAGCCGTCGTGACCGCCGAAGGCGCGCAAGGCGCTCCCTCCGACGACTACCCGACCGACGGTAACGGCAACGGCGCGGGTGCTCCCCCCACCGAGGCCGTGGTCGACAAGTGCGGCAGCAACGCCGACTGCGCCGCGCCGACGCCCGTGTGCGACACCGCGCCCGCGCCCAACGTGTGTGTCCAGTGCTTGGTCGCCGCCGACTGCACCAACCCTACCAAGCCGCAGTGCTTGCCCAACCACACCTGCGGCTGCACCGTGAACTGCGGCGACGCTGACGGCGACGGCATCCCCGACGCCACCGAAGATAGCATCGGCACCGACAAGAACGACGCCGACAGCGACGACGACGGCGTCATGGACGGCGACGAGCCGAGCCCTTCGGCCGACAGCGACGGCGACGG
>Ga0164241_10000262_pt1 | contig 116024 bp, 118 predicted proteins | sample OricomyardsoilBY_FD_108780 | JGI IMG/M metagenome (GOLD analysis project Ga0164241, IMG submission 108780) | Backyard soil microbial communities from Emeryville, California, USA - Original compost - Back yard soil (BY) | ecosystem: Environmental > Terrestrial > Soil > Unclassified | place... | reverse complement strand
GTGCGACCTTCCGGCGCCGCCTGCCGTGCCGAACGAAGCGGCAAAGCGCTGAACGGCGACGCCGGCCAACGAACTGATTGATTGGCGGCTTTGCGTGAGCCAATGCGCCGACCGGCGAAGCCGTACCGACTTCGCCCTTCTTGGCGGTGCAGGGGGACCGGTGCGATCAGGAAGAGCCCACGGTGCTGGCTGGCGCATAGCGTTGTGGCTGTTCAGTTCACGCCGCGAGGCGCATCTTCTGCTGGGCGCCGGCACAGCGCCGTTGTGTGCTGCCTAACGTTCGAGGTGAGGCGGGACCGGCAGCAAGACGCTTGGCCCGGCCGGAAGGATGATATGCCTCACCTGCAGGCCGGGCCAAGTGGCTTGCTGTTGGGCCTCGCCTCGACTGAGGGGTTAGGCCGCACTGCGAGGCATGCGACCGCGCGGGTCACAGCCAACCTTTGGAGATGCCAACCGCAACCGCGAAAGCGATCAAAGAACCGGCCGCACGCAGCACCAGGCCGAAGGTGTTTCCCCTTCCGTGCACGATCTGCAGGGCTAGCAGTTTCACAAACGCGCAGTTCTTGGCGAAGTGCTTCATCGGGTCTTCGCGCGGCGGCAACTCTTGGTTCACGGTCTGCTTTCCCCCAATTTATGGGGACAAGCGCGAACTCTACGGAGAGCCGATCTTCGGCGCAACGAAGAAGTCTGTGGATAACTCAGGTTCCCGCCAGCTTTTCAGGTACTTGGGCTAAAGATCGGCAGCCAGTGCGCAGACCCCGAAAGCCTTCGCGGTACGGGGTTGATCTTGTCATTTACCTAGGAAAAACGCGTGTCCTTGCAGATATCGATCTCCTAGTGGATCCAGTCCTTCTTCCGCTGGTCTCCGCTGAACCTCACTTCCGTGTTCGCGAGCAGCTTGTAGGTGTTGATGTAGTCCTTGTCGATCGGCTTGCGAGTCTTCAGCGCACGCGGGAAGGCAGGTGCTCAACAGCGCTACTGCCACAGTGTCTATCCGGAAGTCCCGGCCCACGCCGGTGGTACCGGGCGGGCTGCGTCGTGCGGCCTAACGCCATAGTGCAGGCGCAGCCCCGCTAGGGGCTGTCGCTTGGCACGACGGGTTAGCCAGCACCCGCGAAACGCTGGCACGAAAGAAAGAGAACCATGAAATTTCGCAAGAAGCCGGTCGTGATCGAAGCCATTCAGTACGACGGCACGCCTGAAGGAAACCGAACCATCATCGACTGGACGCGCGGCACCCCGACGAAAGCGTTTATGGACACCATCATTCGCAGCACCGATGCTGACGGCGAGGTTCCTGCGCTGAAGATCACGACGCTGGAAGGCGATCACGTGGTGTCTCCAGGTGATTGGGTGATTCGTGGCGTGGCCGGCGAGCACTACCCGTGCAATCCCGACATCTTCGCGGAAACCTACGAACACGCCTGAACGCTACGGCTCCAGGCGCGCACGTATTGGTGTCTGGCTAACGTGTTTTCGACATCATTCTCACCCTGCCATCACCGGCAAGAACCTGCGGCATGCAGCAGGAAGCTGACAGATGTGGCAGTCCGGGCTTACTCTCGATTGCATGCACGATACTTCAGAAGTTTCAGGCTTTTGGCGACCATGTACGCGACGAGCCACAGGCGCCGTCGAGTGTCCCAGGTGGCTCCGCATGCAAGCAGTGTCGCACGCGTTGCCTGCGATGAGGCCGGAATCCGCAGCGCGATGATGACTCGCTGGCGGGGCGCGACGGGCGTGCTCTCCGTCAACAATTCGACAGTCGTGAATCGCAGCAGGCCATCGTCCGAGAGGCGATGACGCACGCACACCAGCGCGTCACCATATCGCCGTGTGAACCGCTTGGCGCCGTCTTGGTCGGGGCCGTATGTCTTTGCCACGCGAAATTGCTTGACCCGGTCTCCCGCTGCTTTCATGGCCGAACTCCAAAGACCGGCGGCGCGCCCGTTGTCGTTTGTCCATGGGCCTTGCCGCATCTTGTTCTCGCCATCGGCGAGACATCGTTTCGTCGCTGTTGCACGGAACTCTGCGTTGCAGCTTTGCGCGGCTGCCAGTTTGTGATACTGTGATTATATACAGCACGATCTCATCCGCGCATGTCCCAGCTCGACGCTCCGCCGCCCGAACCCACCAGCCTCCGCCTGCTCGACGCCCTGCGTCGGCAGGTTCGCTACATGCACTACAGCCTGCGCACTGAAGAAGCCTATGTCTACTGGGTGCGCGCCTTCATCCATTTCCATGGCCGGCGTCATCCGATGGAGCTGTCGCATGCCGAGGTCGAAGCCTTCCTCACCTGGCTGGCGGCCGAAAGGCAGGCTGCGCCCGGCACGCACAGGCAGGCCCTGTCGGCGCTGCTGTTCCTTTATCAGAAGGTGCTGCGGCAGAACCTGCCGTGGATGAGCGAGATCGGCCGCCCGCGCGCCGACAAGCGTCTGCCGGTGGTGTTGTCGGCCGACGAAGTGGGCCGTCTGCTGGCCGAACTTGACCGCCATCCGCCGTCGTCTGCGTCGCCGCAATCGCTCTGGCCCTGCACCGCCGCGCATGGTCTGCTGGCCCGGCTGTTGTACGGCACCGGCATGCGTTTGCTCGAAGGTCTGCGCCTGCGCGTGAAGGACATCGAGTTCGACAGGCGCGCGGTCATCGTGCGTGAGGGCAAGGGCGCCAAGGACCGCGTGGTGATGCTGCCGGCGGCGCTGGAAGCGCCGTTGCGAAGCCATCTGTCGCAGGTGCATGCGCTGTGGGCCGATGATCGCGCGTGCGGGCTCGCGGGGGTGCAGTTGCCGAATGCGCTCGCCCGCAAGTATCCACGCGCGTCCGAATCGTGGGCCTGGTTCTGGGTCTTTCCGCAGGCCGAATTGTCGACCGACCCGCGCGGCGCCGGTGTGCGCCGCCACCACCTGCACGACCAGAACTTCCAACGCGCGTTCAAGCGCGCGCTGGCGGCCAGTCAGGTGATCAAGCCGGCCACGCCGCATACGCTGCGCCATTCCTTTGCGACGCATCTGCTGCATGCGGGCTACGACATTCGCACGGTGCAGGAACTGCTGGGCCATGCCGATGTCAGCACCACCATGATCTACACCCATGTGCTGCGCATGGGCGGTGGCGCGGTGCGCAGCCCGCTCGACAGTCTGCTGCTGCCATCGCCAGTGCCATCGCCAATGCCATCGTCCGCGCCACCGCCCGTGCCCAAGCGAGTGCCCTCGGCTGCATCTGCATCTGCATCTGCGCAGCGGCCCGTGGCATCCCCCGCTGCTGCGGCGCCGTCGTACGCGGCCGGCCCTGCGCCCGTTTTTCCGCGCCGCGCGCGCGAGCCTGCACCGTGTTACCACGTCTTGCCCCATCTGCGTCTTACGCCGAACTTTTCTGCCGCAGCAACTTCAGCTTCCTGAGCAGCGCGTCCCATCCAGAGGAGCTGATTGCGCGCGCGCAGGCGCTGGGCTATGCGGCATTGGCCATCACCGACGAGTGTTCGCTCGCCGGTGTCGTGCGCGCGCATGCCGAAGCCGAGCGGCTGGACTTCCCCCTCATCATCGGCGCCGAGATGCAGTTGTCGGCCGAACCGGCGGTTGCGGCGACGCAAGACGACGCGGCAGCCCAGCCGCGCCTGGTGCTGCTGGCGCAGTCGCGCCGCGGCTACGGCAACCTGGTGCGCTGGATCACCATCGCGCGCCAGCGTGCGCCCAAGGGCCAGTACCTGGCGCTGCGCGGCGACCTCGCCGGCAAGGTGCCCACGGCGCCGATGCTGGCCGGCCTGCCGGGCTGCGTGGCGCTGCTGGTGGCCGATGCGTCGCAGTCCTTCACCACGGTCTTCGAACATGCAATGTGGCTGAAGACCTGGTTCGGCATCGAGCGCGCCTTTCTGGCCGTCGAACAACTGCACGGCGCGCGCGACGCCGAACTGCTGCAGATGCTGGACCGTGTGGCCGAATTCACCGGCCTCGAACGTGTCGCCGTGGGCGGCGTGCGCATGCATGCCCGTTCGCGGCGCAGCCTGCTGGACATGCTGACGGCCACGCGGCTGAAGCGCCCGCTGGCCGACTGCGGCCTGGCGCTGGAGGCGAATGCCGAACGCCATCTGCGCTCGCGCCGGCGTCTGGCCACGCTGTTCCGGCCCGAATGGCTGGCGGCCAGCCTGAAGATTGCCGCGAGCTGCGAATTCTCGTTGTCCGAACTGCGCTACGAATACCCGCGCGAGATCGTGCCCGAGCATCACACGCCACAGAGCTGGTTGCGCCAGTTGACCTACGAAGGCGCGGCGCGCCGTTTTCCAACCGGCGTGCCGGCGGACGTGCAGGCGCGGCTGGAACACGAACTGGCGCTCATCGCGCAGCTCGAATATGAAGCCTATTTCCTCACCGTGGCCGACATCGTGCAGTGGGCGCGGGCGCAGAACATCCTCTGCCAGGGCCGCGGCAGCGCCGCCAATTCGGCGGTCTGTTATTGCCTGGAAGTCACCGCCGTCGACCCCGACCGCCACAAGATGCTGCTGTTCGAACGTTTCCTCAGCGCCGAGCGCAAAGAGCCGCCCGACATCGACATCGACTTCGAACACCAGCGGCGCGAAGAGGTCATCCAGTACATCTACAGGAAATACGGCCGCCGGCGCGCCGCGCTGACGGCTGTCGTCATCAGCTACCGGCCGCGTTCGGCGCTGCGCGACGCCGGGCGTGCGCTGGGCATCGACCTCGACCGCATCGAAGCCGTCGCCAAAGGCCAGCACTGGTTCGACGGCCGCTCGATCAACCCCGAGCGGCTGCGCGAAAACGGCTTCGACCCCGAATCGCCATTGGCGCGGTTGTGGGTCGCATTGACGCAGCAGTTGATCGGTTTTCCGCGCCATCTCAGCCAGCACCCTGGCGGCTTCGTCATCGCGCGTGATGACCTGGCCGAACTGGTGCCGGTGGAGATGGCGGCGATGGCCGGGCGCAGCGTCATCCAGTGGGACAAGGACGACCTCGACACACTGCGCCTGGTGAAGGTCGACATCCTCGCGCTGGGCATGCTGAGCGCGCTGCGGCGCGGGCTCGAATTCGTCGGCGCCAAACGCGGCATGCCGTTGGCGCTGCACCAGATTCCCGATGGCGACGCGCCCACCTATGACATGCTGTGCCGCGCCGACAGCGTGGGTGTGTTCCAGGTCGAGAGCCGGGCCCAGATGAGCATGCTGCCGCGGCTGAAGCCGCGCAAGTTCTACGACCTCGTGATCGAAGTCGCCATCGTGCGCCCCGGGCCCATCCAGGGCGGCATGGTCCACCCCTACCTGAAGCGGCGCAACGGCGAGGAAGCGGTGGTCTACCCGAGCAAGGAAGTCGAGGCCGTGCTGACGCGCACCGAGGGCGTACCGATCTTCCAGGAACAGGTGATGCAGCTCGCCATCGCCGCGGCCGACTTCACGCCCGGCGAGGCCGACGCGCTGCGGCGCGCGATGGCGGCCTGGAAGCGCAAGGGCGGCCTGGGCCCGTTCTACGAGCGCCTGGTCGGCCGCATGGTCGCCAAAGGCTACGAGGTGGAATTTGCCGAGCGCATCTTCAAGCAGATCGAAGGTTTCGGCGAATACGGTTTCCCCGAGAGTCATGCCGCCAGTTTTGCGCTGCTGGTCTACGCCAGCGCGTGGATCAAATGCCACCACCCCGATGCTTTCCTGGCCGCGCTGCTGAACAGCCAGCCCATGGGCTTTTATGCACCGCCGCAACTGGTGCGCGACGCGAAGGAACACGGCGTCAACGTGCGGCCGGTGGACGTGGCGTGCAGCGCCTGGCACAGCACGCTCGAAGGCGATGCACAGCCTGCACATCCTGTGCAGCCGCCAGCACGCCCGCTGTGCGATGTGCGTCTGGGCTTCAGCCGCATCAGCGGGTTTTCCGAAGCCGCTGCGCAGCGGCTGCTGGCGGCGCGCGCCGAGGCGCCGTTCGTGAGCGCAGAAGATCTGGCGCGCCGCGCCGCGCTCGATGCGCGTGAACTCTCGCTGCTGGCGCGGGCCGACGCCTTGCGCGGCCTCAGCGGCCATCGCCACCAGGCCGCATGGGCGGTGGCCGGCGTCGATACACGTGCCACGCCGCTGCTGCGCGCCACGCGCACCCACGAAGCCGTGGCCGATCTCGCGCCGCCGGACGCCGCCGACAGCGTGCTCGCCGACTACCGCGCCACCGGTTTGACCTTGGGCCCGCACCCCTTGAGCCTGCTGCGCACGCAGCTCGCGGCCTTCAAGGTGCAGCCGGCCGCCGTGCTGCGCACCTATCCGAGCGGTCGCCTGGCGCGCGCCAGCGGCCTCGTCACGCACCGCCAGCGCCCGGAAACTGCCAAGGGCGTGATCTTCGTGACGCTGGAAGACGAAACCGGCGCCGTCAACGTCATCGTCTGGCCGAACGTCGTCGAAAAACAGCGCCGGCCGCTGCTGGCGAGCACGCTGCTCACCGTCTACGGCATCTGGCAGAACGAAGGCGGCGTGCAGCATCTGGTGGCGAAGACGCTGATCGACCATTCGCCGCTGCTGCAGGGGCTGGCGACGAAGAGCCGCAATTTCCATTGAAGGGGCGCCACATCACAATCGCCCGCATGCAACCCGCCATCGAATGGCTGCCCGCCGAAGGCCGGCCCGAACAACTGATCCTGCTGCTGCACGGCGCCGGCGCCGAGGGCAGCTCGATGTGGCCGCTGGCGCAGGCGCTGCGCGGCGAATTCCCGCAGGCCGCGCTGCTGGCGCCCGACGCGCCCGCAGCCGTTGACGGCGGCGGCCCGGGCCGCCAATGGTTTTCGCTCGCCGGCATCAACGACGACCAGCGTGTGCAGCGCGTCGCCGCCGTGCTGCCGGCGCTGCAGGCCTGGGTGCGGCAGACGCAGCAGCGGCTGCAGGTCGGGCCGGCCGCCACCGCCATCGCCGGCTTTTCGCAGGGCGCGATCCTCGCGCTCGAAGCTGCCGTGCACGACGACGGCCTGGCCGGCCGCGTGCTGGCCTTCGGCGGCCGCTTCGCGCGCCTGCCCGCGGCCGCGCCGCGCCACACCACCGTGCATCTGTTCCATGGCGGCGCCGACGCCGTCATCGGCGCTGCGCATGCGCGCGCCGCGTTGCAGCACCTGGGCGCGCTGCGCGGCGACGCCACGCTCGACATCGCCGAAGGCATAGGCCACGAGCTGCACCCGGTGCTGCTCGAGCGCGCGCTGTTTCGCCTGCGCAACCACATTCCGGCACGCACCTGGGCGGCGGCGCTGGGCGCGGTGCCGGGCCTGCCGCAACATCTTGCCGACGACGAGGAAGACTGACGACGATGCTGTACCTGCTGTCGCCGGCGAAATCGCTGGACTATGAAACCCGCGTGCCGGCCGCGCTGGCGAAGAAGGCCACCGAGCCGCTGTACGCGGCGCAGGCGGCCGAACTCATCGCGGTGCTGAAACAGAAGTCACCCGTGCAGGTGGCGGCCTTGATGGACTTGTCGCCCGCGCTGGCTGCGCTCAACGTCGAGCGTTATGCCGCATGGTCGGCCGCGGCCACGCGCGCCAACAGCCGGCCCGCGGTGCTGGCTTTTGATGGCGACGTCTACGGCGGCCTCGACGCGAAGACGCTGAAGACCGCCGAGCTCAGCTGGGCGCAGCAGCACCTGGTGCTGTTGTCAGGCCTGTACGGCGCGCTGCGGCCGTTCGACCGCCTGCAGCCGTACCGGCTGGAGATGGGCACCGCGCTGGCCACGAGACACGGCAAGGATCTCTACGCCTTCTGGGGCGACACGGTGGCCGAACACCTGAATGCGCGCCAGGCCGACGAGGCGCGGCCGGTGATCGTCAACCTGGCGTCGATCGAATACGCGAAGGTCGCATTGCGCGGCGCGCTGCGCTCGCGCGTCATCCATTGTGTGTTCGAGGACTGGAAGGGCGGCCAGTACAAGATCATCAGCTTCTTCGCCAAGCGCGCACGCGGGCTGATGGCGCGCTACGCGGTGCAGCAGCGCATCAACACACCGAAGAAGCTGACGGCGTTCTGCGCCGAAGGTTATGCCTTCGACAAGGCCGCATCGGCGCCCGACAGGCTCGTCTTCCGGCGCCGCGTGGAGTCGCCCATCTGAGGGAAAATCGCGCCATGACCACCGCCAACAACCAGACCGTCACCGACGAACTGCGCCGCTGGATCATCGCCCAGGCCGAAGCCGGTTGCCGCCCCGAGGATGTGATCGCCGCGATGGTGCGCAGCGGCTGGGACGAGGACATCGCGCTCGATGCACTCGAGACCACGCTGCGCGAGCGGCTGGACGCCGTGGCCGCATCGCGCCAGCCGCTGCCGCCGGGCGTGCCGGTGCCCGAGCCGGCACTCGAAGGCTCGCCCGCGGTGGTGATGGCCGACGGCCACCCGGTGCGCATCCTGGCCGCGATGCGCAACCCGCGTGTCGTCGTCTTCGGCGGCCTGCTCAGCGACGACGAATGCGACGGCCTGATCGACATCGCCAGGCCGCGCCTGGTGCGCTCGGAAACGGTGGACAACAACACCGGCGGCAGCGAAGTCAACGCCGCGCGCACCAGCGACGGCATGTTCTTCGAGCGCGGCGAAACCCTGCTCATCGCGCGCCTGGAGCAACGCATCGCGATGCTGCTGCAATGGCCCGCGGTCAACGGCGAAGGGTTGCAGATCCTGCGCTACCGGCCGGGCGCCGAATACCGGCCGCACCACGACTACTTCGACCCCGCGCATGCCGGCACCGCCACCATCCTCAAGCGCGGCGGCCAGCGTGTGGGCTCGCTCGTGATGTACCTGAACACGCCGAAGGCCGGTGGCGCCACCACCTTCCCCGACGTGCAGCTCGAAGTGGCGCCGATCAAGGGCAACGCGGTGTTCTTCAGCTACGAGCGTGCGCACGCCAGCACGCGCACGCTGCACGGCGGCGCGCCCGTCATCGAAGGCGAAAAATGGGTCGCCACCAAGTGGCTGCGCGAGGGCGTTTTCACCTGACACGGGTTCGCCTGACCCGTGTTCACGCGGATGGCAGCGCCGCGGGCGGCCGCTAGACTGCCGCGATGCAAGCCGCACAGAACGACCTCATCACCCGCATCGGCCCCGGCACCGCCTGTGGCGCGCTGATGCGCCAGTACTGGCAGCCTGCGGCGCTGCTGGAAGAATTCGACGCCGCGCTGCACCCCGCCATGGCGCAGCGGCCGCTGAAGGCGGTGCGCCTGCTGGGCCAGGACTTCGTGCTGTTCCGCGACGCGTCGGGCCAGTTCGGCCTGCTCGACCGCGACTGCCCGCACCGCGGCGCCGACCTCGCGTTTGCGCGCCATGAAGGCGACGGCGTGCGCTGCCCCTTCCACGGCTGGAAGTTCGCCGCCGACGGGCGTTGCCTGGAGACCCCGGCGGAACCTGCCGGCTCCACGCTGTGCCAGCGTGTGCGCCAGCGCAGCTACCCGGTGCAGCAGCGCGCCGGCGTGGTCTTCGCGTGGCTGGGGCCGGAAGGCGGCACGCCGCCGGCGCTGCCCGCGCTCGACGCCTTCGTCGCCCCGGCCAGCCACCGCTTCGCGTTCAAGGGCCTTTGGCATTGCAACTGGCTGCAGGCCTTCGAGGTCGGCATCGACCCCGCGCATCCGTCGTTCCTGCACCGTTATCTGCACGATGAAGACGGTGCCGACACGCCGCGCGCCTTCGGGCGCCAGTTCCGCGCCGCCAGCGTCGGCAGCGTGGGCGGCCAGCGCTGGCCGATGACACGCATCATGCGCGAGTTCTGCAGCCCCGAAATCAGGCACGAGGAATTGCAGCCCGGGCTGCTGCGGCTGACCACGCTGCGCGCCATCGACGACGCGCTGACGCATGTGCGCGTCACGCACGCGATCTTTCCGCACACCTTCGTGATCCCGCTGTCCGAGACGGTGACGATCACGCAGATGCACGTGCCGGTGGACGACACCCACACCTACTGGTACAGCTTCTTCACCAGCTTCGCCGGCCCGCTGGACGGCCCGACGATGCGCAGCCAGCGCCTGGCCCACATGTCGCTGCCCGACTACGTGCCGAACAACGGTCGCGCCAACGGCTGGAACTTCAACCCCGACGAGCAGCGCACGCGCACCTTCCTGGGCATGGGCGAGGAAGACATCAACCTGCACGACCAGTGGGCGGTGGAAAGCATGGGCGCGATCCAGGACCGCACGCGCGAACACCTGGGCACGAGCGACAAGGTCATCATGGCGAATCGGCGGGTGCTGCTGAAGGCGATAGAAACGGTGCAGGCCGGCGGCACGCCCCCGATGGCGCTGGGCGCCGACGCCGCGGCGGCGCTGACCGGCCCCGACACGATGGACTGCATCGCGCCGGCCGAACGCTGGGCCGCCTTCTGGCAGCAGGCGGCAGCCGCCAAGCGCGCCGGCGCGCCGTGGCTGCAGCAGCCGGCGGCCGGTGCCCAGGTCGCCTCGCAGATCGCTACCCAGGCCGGCGCATGACGTGTTTCGCCGAACGCTGCGGTGTGTTCGACGCCGCGGCACTTGAGTGCCTGCTGGGCGCCGTGCACGAACATCGGCTCGAGCGCGTGCGTGTTGCCTGGGGCGACCTGCACGGCCTGTGGCGCGGCAAGACGCTGATGCCGTCGGCGCTGGCATCGGCGCTGCGCGACGGCGTCGGCATGGTCAGCACGCTGATGCTCAAGGACACGTCGGACCGCACCGCGTTCAAGATCTTCGAGCCCGGTGCGCTGGCCGCGCTGCCGGGCTTCGGCGCCGCCAACAACCTGCTGCTGCTGGCCGACGCGGCCAGCCTGCATGTGCTGCCGTGGGCCGAGCGCACCGGCTGGCTGCGGGCCCAGCCGTGGTTCGACGACGCCACGCCGGTGGCCGTCGATCCGCGGCGTGTGCTGCAGGCCGCACTGGCCGAACTGGCGCAGGCCGGCTACGGCTTGAAGTGCGGGCTCGAGGTCGAGTTCCACATCTACCGCATCAACGACACGAAGCCAGACCCGGCGCACGCCGACTGGCCCGCCGCGCCGCCGGCCGTGAGCCTGCTGCATCCGGGCTGGCAGCTTCTGGGCGAGGCCCATGCCGACCTCGCCGACGAGGCGCTGGCCATCGTGCAGCGCACCGCGCTCGGCCTGGGCCTGCCGCTGCGCTCGCTGGAGATCGAGCTCGGGCCGAGCCAGGTCGAGGCGGTGTTCGACGCCACCGACGCGCTCACCGCGGCCGACCAGATGCTGATGTTTCGCAACGGCGTGCGCCAGGCGCTGCGCCGCGCCGGCTACCACGCGAGCTTCGTCTGCCGGCCGCCGTTCGAGAACATCTGCAGCAGCGGCTGGCATCTGCACCAGTCGCTGGTGTCGCTGGGCGGCGAGCGCGCAGGCCACAACGCGTTCGTGCGCGAAACGCCGGCCGGCGCCGCCAACGAGGCGCGGCACTGGCTGAGCGATGCCGGCAGCGCGTGGCTCGCCGGCCTGCTGGCGCATGCGCGTGCGAACACGCTGATGGGCACGCCCACCATCAATGGCTACGGTCGTTTCCAGCCCAGGGTGATGGCGCCGGTGAACGTGTGCTGGGGCCGCGACCACCGTGGCGCGATGCTGCGTGTGCTGGGCGGCGCGGGCGATGGCGCGACGCGCATCGAAAATCGCGCCGGCGAACCGCTGGCCAACCCCTACCTCTACATCGCATCGCAGGTCCACGCCGGGCTCGACGGGCTGCGGCGCGGCCTGGTGCCGCCGCCGGCGGCGGCCGATGTCTACACCGGCGGCGCTGGCGAACGCCTGCCGGCAAGCCTGGGCGAAGCGCTCGCGCTGTTCAATGCCGACGCCGTGCTGACGCAGGCCTTCGGCGCCCCGCTGGTGACGCTGCTCAACGCCGTCAAAGGCCAGGAACTGGCGCGCCACGACGCCGCCGACGACAGCGCCGAATGGCAGCGGCGCGAATACTTCGCTCGATACTGATGGATGGATGATGAAACGATGATCACGGTGCACCTCGTCAACGCCGCCGGCGCCGCCCGCAGCGTCAGCGCGCGCCCGGGCCAGAGCCTGATGCGCGCGGCCACCGACGCCGGCGTGGCCGAGATCGCCGCCGACTGCGGCGGCATGCTGGCCTGCGCCACCTGTCACGTCATCGTCGACGCCGACTGGGCGCCGCGCCTGGCGCCGCCGTCGAAGGACGAACTCGCGATGCTCGAACTGACGGCGCAGCCGCGCGAGGCGACGAGCCGGCTGTCGTGCCAGCTCGTGATGGACGCATCGCTCGACGGCCTGCGTGTCACGCTGCCGGCGCGCCAATATTGAAAACGAGAGGCCGACCTTGAAACTGCTCTCGCTGCTGGCCCTGCTGGCCCTGCTGGCCCGCTTGTGCGCCGTGGCCGCCGGCTGCCTGCTGACCGCCATCACGCTGATGACCTGCGCCAGCCTGATCGGCCGCAACACCACCGGCTGGACCATCGTCGGCGACTTCGAGCTCACCGGCTCGGCCGCCGGCGCGGCCATCGCGCTCTTCCTGCCCTGGTGCCAGCTTCGGCGCGGCAACATCATCGTCGACTTCTTCACCACGCGTGCGTCGCAGCGCACCCAGCGCGGCCTGGACCGCCTGGGCGCGCTGCTGTATGCGCTGGTGATGGCGCTGATGTGCTGGCGCAGCGGCGTCGGCGGCATCAATGCCTGGCTCACGCAGTCGGGCTCGATGATGCTCGGCTTCCCGGACTGGATCGTCTACTGCGGCATCGTGCCGCCGCTGGCGCTGTGCGTGGCCATCGGCGCCGCGCAGGCCTGGCACGGCAACGACTTCCAGGCCGCGCCATGACGCCCATCGAGCTGACGCTGCTGATCTTCGCCATCATGCTGGTGCTGATGGCCTTGCGCACGCCGATCGCGGTGGCGATGTTCGTCGCCGGCGCCACGGGCTACGTGCTGCAGGCCGGCTGGCTGCCGCTGGCGAATTTCCTCAACACCCAGGCGTTCGCACGTTTCGCGAGTTATGACCTGAGCGTGATCCCGCTCTTCATCCTGATGGGCAACTTCGCCACCCAGGGCGGCATCTCGCGTGCGCTGTTTGCGTTCGCCAGCGCGGTGATGGGGCGCTTTCGCGGCGGCCTGGCGATGGCCGCAGTGCTGGCCAGCGCCGCCTTCGGCGCCATCTGCGGCTCGTCGGTGGCCACTGCGGCCACCATCACGTCGGTGGCGCTGCCCGAGATGCGCCGCCACGGCTACAGCGGCCGCCTGGCCACCGGCACGCTGGCCGCCGGCGGCACCCTGGGCATCCTGATTCCGCCGTCGGTGCCGCTCGTGATCTACGCCATCCTGACCGAGCAGAACATCGCCAAGGTATTCGCCGCGGCGATGGTGCCGGGCGTCATCGCGATGGTCGGCTACATGGTGGCGATCGCGATCTACGTGCGCCTGGTGCCCGGCCATGCGCCCGACGGCCGGGGCGCCGATGCACCGCGGCTGACGCCGCAGCTCGTGTGGGGCGTGGCGCCGATCGCCGCCGTGTTCCTGATCGTCTTCGGCGGCATCTACAGCGGCAAGTTCACGCCCACCGAAGGCGCCGCGGTGGGCGCCGCGGCCACCTTCGTCGCCGCCTTGCTCAAGCGCGAGATCACCTGGGCCGGCTTCAGGCGCTGCTTTTATGCCACCGCCGAAACCTCGGCGATGATCTTCCTCATCTTCCTCGGCGCCGACCTGATGAACGCGGCGCTGGCGCTGACGCAGTTGCCGGCGCAGCTCGCGGCCTTCGTCAACGGCTGGGGCCTGAGCCCGACCATGGTGGTGGTGGCGATCCTGCTGTTCTACGTCGTGCTCGGCGCGGTGATGGACGAGCTGTCGATGATCCTGCTGACGATCCCGATCTTCTTCCCGATGGTGATCGGGCTGGACTTCGGCATGCCCCGGGAAAGTGTCGCCATCTGGTTCGGCATCATGGTGCTGATGACGGTGGGCTTCGGCATGCTGGCGCCGCCGGTGGGGCTGAACGTCTACGTCGTCAACGGCATGGCCGCGGACATCCCTATCGCCGAGAGCTACCGCGGCGTGATGCCGTTTCTCGTCAGCGACACCGTGCGCACCATCGTGCTGCTGCTGTTCCCGCCGATTTCGCTGTGGCTCGTCAAATACCTGAATTAGGGCAAATCGCGAGCCGCCGCAGCGCCGATCCTGGGTACCTTCAGAGCCTTCAATTCCGAGGAGCCGATTCGATGAAACGCCGTTCCCTGTTGCAAGCTGCCGCCACCGCGACGCTGGGTGCACCCGCACTCTCGGGCCTGGCCCAGCAGAGCGTGACGCTCAAGTTCCACACCTTCATGTCGCCGATGTCCAACGTCTGGCTGACGATGCACAAGCCGTGGATGGAGAAGGTCGAGAAGGACTCCGGCGGCCGCATCAAGTTCGAGGCCTATCCGGCGATGCAGCTCGGCGGCACGCCGGTGCAGCTCTACGACCAGGCGCGCGACGGCGTCGTCGACGTGGTGTGGACCCTGCCGGGAAACACCGCAGGCCGTTTCCCGCGCATCGAAGTCTTCGAGCTGCCATTCATGATGAACAACGCCGAGGCGACGTCGAAGGCGTATTGGGAATACGTGCAGACGATGGCGCCCGACGAGTTCAAGGACACGCACACCATCGCGCTGCAGGTGCACGGCCCGGGCATGTTCCATTCGACGAACAAGCTCATCAAGACCGCGTCCGACCTGCGCGGCATGAAGGTGCGCGGCCCGACGCGCCAGATCACGAAGATGCTGGGCGCGCTGGGCGCCATTCCGGTGGGCATGCCGCTGCCGCAGATTCCCGACGCGCTGAGCAAGGGCACCATCGAGGCCTGCGTCATTCCGTGGGAAGTCGTGCCTTCGGTGAAGGTGCACGAGCTCACCAAGTACCACAGCGAGTTCGACAACACCGGCCCGGCGCTCTACACCACCACCTTCGTGATGGCGATGAACAAGCCGAAGTACGAGTCGCTGGCGCCCGACCTGAAGAAGGTCATCGACGCCAACTCCGGCCTCGCCACATCGGCCTGGCTGGGCAAGGTGCAGCAGGGCAACGATGCCATCGGTCGCAAGGCGGCAGTGGACTATCACGACACGCTGTACACCATCACCGCGGGCGACCGCGCCGAGTTCGTCAAGCTGTCGAGCCCGCTGCACGACGAATGGGCGGCCGACATGACAAAGCGCGGCTTCGACGGCAAGAAGCTGCTCGCGACCGCCCGTTCGCTGATCGCGAAGTACGGCTGAGCGCGCGTCGTTCAAGAAAGCGGGCCGGCAGCGAACTGCCGGCCCGTGAAAGACGATCCGTCGTCGGGTTGTGCCCTGGATCGTGGAGGAGGGTCTCGGGGCCGGCCACAGGAATGACCGCCCCGAAGCCAATGTAGTTGCGACGCCCGCTGTTGGCCACTGCACTGTGACGAACCGCCGCAGCGGCGGCATCAGCGGCGCGCTATGGCGACAGGCTGCGCCCCAGCCACGCGGCGCCGCGCACGCCCGAGGCGTCACCGTGCCGCGCCGGCCGCAGTGCGGTGCGCACGGCTTCCTGCACCCCACCGCTGAACACCCACTGCCCCCACAGCGCCGGCACACGCTCGTACAGATGCGCCATGCGCGAGAGGCCGCCGCCGAGCACGATGACATCGGGGTCGAGCAGGTTGACCACTGAGGCGAGCGCACGCGCAACGCGGTTCGCGTGACGCTCCAGCGTGGCGGCGCAGGCGGCGTCGCCCGCGCCGGCCTGCTGCGCAATCTGTTCGGCGCCGAGATCGCCGCCGTGCAGCGCCGCATGGTCGCGCGCCAGGCCGGGGCCGCTGAGCAGGGTCTCGATGCAGCCGCGCTGGCCGCAATAACACGCGAACAGCGGGTCGGCGCCGGCGTGCGCCCATGGCAAGGGGTTGTGGCCCCATTCGCCGGCGAGGCCGTTCGGCCCGCCGAGCACGCGGCCGTGCACCGCGATGCCGGCCCCGGTGCCGGTGCCCAGGATGGCTGCAAACACCACCGCGGCGCCTGCGCCTGCACCGTCGGTGGCTTCGGACAGCGCCAGGCAGTTGGCGTCGTTGGCCAGCGCCACCGGGCGGCCGATCAACGCCGCCAGATCACGCTGCAGCGGGCGCCCGTTCAGGCACAGCGAGTTCGAGTTTTTCATCAGGCCGCCGGCCGTCAGCGTGCCCGGGGTGCCGATGCCGATGCTGAACGGGCCGTGGCCTGCGGCATCGCCTTCAGACTCGGCCTCGGCCACCAGCGCTGCGAGCGCGGCGAGCGTGGCGTCGTAGCCCGCGGCCGGTGTGGTGATGCGCCGGCGCCAGCGCTGCACGCCATCGGCGCCCAGCACCACGGCCTCGATCTTGCTGCCGCCGAGATCGATGCCGAGCGCGTTCAACCCGGCGTGCTCAGATCGCTTCGGTGCGCGCGTTCAGCCACGCCAGCGCGGCGGCCGAGACGCGCGGCGCCAGGCGCTCGCGCACCGTCGCGTGGTAGGCGTTCAGCCACGCGATCTCGTCTTCGCGCAGCAGGCTGCGTTCGATGCAGCGGGTGTCGATGGGGCACAGCGTCAGCGTCTCGAATTCGAGGAACTCGGCGAAGGTATCGCCTTCGGGCGTGTGCGCCGCCACGTTGAGCACCAGGTTCTCGATGCGCACGCCCCACTGGCCAGCGCGGTAGACGCCGGGCTCCACCGACGTGATCATGCCCGGCTCCATCGCCATGTTCACGTCGGGAATCGCCTTGCTGATGCTCTGCGGGCCTTCGTGCACGTTGAGGAAGTAGCCCACGCCGTGGCCGGTGCCGTGGCCGAAGTCCAGGCCTTGTTCCCACATCGGCGCGCGCGCCAGGCTGTCGAGCATCGGGCTCAGCGTGCCGCGTGGAAAACGCGCGCGCGACAAGGCCAGCGTGCCCTTGAGCACCAGCGTGTAGTCGCGCTTCATCGCCGCGCTGACGCGGCCTATGGGCCAGACGCGCGTGATGTCGGTGGTGCCGCCCAGGTACTGGCCGCCGCTGTCGATGAGCAGCAGGCCGTCGCCTTCGATCACCGCATGCGATTCGTCGGTGGCGCGGTAGTGCGGCATCGCGCCGTTGGCGTTGAAGCCGGCGATGGTGTTGAAGCTCAGGCCGACGAAGCCGCTGCGTTTTGCACGTTCGGCCGAGAGCTTCTGGTCGACCGTCAGTTCGGTGATGCACTCGTGGCCGAGAGCGCTTTCGAACCAGGCGTAGAACTCGCACATCGCGGCGCCGTCTTCGGCCATCGCGTCGCGCACGAAGGCCGCTTCGGCGCTGCTCTTGCGGCTTTTCAGCAGCGTGCTCGGGTTGATGGCTTCGCGCACGTGCGCCGCGGTGCCGACGTTCTGGCGCAGCCCGAAAGTCACGCGTTTGGGGTCGATGAGCAGCACGTCGCCCGCGCCGAGTGCAGCCAGCGCGGCCGGTGCGCCGGCGTAGGGCGCCAGCGCCACGCCGTCGGCGGCGAGCGCGGCGCGCAACGCGGCGTCGACCTTGCCGTCGGCGATGAACAGCGTCGCGCGCCGGGCGTCGATCAGCAGATGGGCCAGGAACACCGGGTTGTAGCTGACGTCGCTGCCGCGCAGGTTGCTGATCCACGCGATGTCGTCGACGGTGGATACGAAGTGGTGCGTGGCGCCGGCGCGCGCCATCGCGTCGCGCACTGCCGCCAGCTTGGCCTTGCGCGGCAGCGGCGCCTGTGGTGCCTGGTGTTCGTAGACCGGCTGCGTGGGCAGGCAGGGGCGGTCGGGCCAGATGGCGTCGAGCACGTCGATGTCGGTGCGCAGCGTGATGCCGGCGCCGTCGAGCGCAGCCTGCAAGGCCTTGGCGGCGGCCAGCCCCAGCACCTGGCCGTCGACGGCGACGCTGGCGCCGGGCGGCACCTGCTCGGCGAGCCAGTCCACATGCAGCGATGAATTGCCGGTGGCAATCTTCACCAGCTCGATGCCGGTGCCGGCGAGTTCGTTTTCGGCCTGCACCCAGTAGCGGCTGTCGGCGAACAAGGCCGCGCCGTCGACCGTGACAATGAGGGTCGCCATCGAGCCGGTGAAACCCGACAGCCACTGCCGGCCCTGCCAGCGCGGCGGCAGGTATTCGCTCAGGTGCGGGTCGGCCGACGGCACCAGCAGCGCATGCACCTTGCGGCGCGCGAGCTCTTGCTGCAACTGGCTCAGGCGCAGGCGGATCGGCGAGGTGCGGGTGTCCATGGCGATGCTTTCGAAGAGGAAGGAGGAGGCGCACGCGCTTGCGCAAGCTGCAGATTCTAGGGACCGTGGCGCGGCCCGGCCACCACGCGGGCATGGCGCGCGAAGCTGAAATAGCTGGCCGCCCAGTCGATCATCACGAGCACGCGGTTGCGAAAGCCGATGAGGAAATACAGGTGGGCGAAAAGCCAGAACAGCCAGGCCGGAAAACCGGTGAAGCGCAGCGCGCCGAAGACCGGCATTTCGAGCTGCACGACGGCGGCCTTGCGGCCTATCGTGGCCAGCGTGCCGTAGTCGCGGTAGCGGAAATCGTGCGTCGGCGCCGCTTTCAGGCGCGCCAGGATGTTCGCCGCCGCGCAGCGCCCCATCTGCTTGGCCGCCGGGCTGACACCGGGCACCGGCTTGCCGTCGCTGCGGGCCGCGGCGAGGTCGCCGATGACGCTGATCTCCGGGTGGCCCGGCAGCGACAGGTCGGCCTGCACCGGTACGCGGCCGCTGCGGTCCACCTGCACGCCGGCGCCGGCGGCGAGCTTGCGGCCCAGCGGCGAGGCCGCCACACCGGCGGCCCAGAGCACGGTGCGCGCCGCGATGCGCCGCTCGCCGCCGTGGTCGTCGATGCTCACGCCTTCGGCGTCGATCTTGTTGACGCGGCAGCCCGTCATCACTTCGACGCCCAGGTTTTCGAGCTGGCGCTTCGCGCTCGCCGACAGCCGTGCATCGAAGGCGCCCAGCACGCGGTCGGCGCCTTCGATCAGACGCACACGCGACTGGCGCGAATCGATGCGCCGGAATTCGTGCGGCAGCGTGTGGCGCGCGATCTCCACCAGCGTGCCCGCCAGCTCGACCCCGGTGGGCCCGCCGCCGATGACGGCAAAGCTCATCCACGCATCACGCTCGCTGTCGTCGAGCGCCCGTTCGGCGTGCTCGAAAGCGCCGATGACACGCGCGCGCACCTCGTAGGCGTCGGCCAGCGTCTTCAGCCCCGGCGCATGCGCCGCCCAGTCGTCGTGGCCGAAGTAGCTGTGGCCGGCGCCGACGGCGACGATGAGGTGTTCGTAGCCGATGCGCTGGCCGTCGTCGAGCACCACCGCGCGCGCCGCGACGTCGACGTCGTTCACCGTGGCCTGCAGCACCGTGAGGCGGCCGCCGCGGATCTGGCGCCGCAGCACATGGCGGATGGTGGCCGACACCGACGGTGCGGCCAGCCCGGCGGTGGCCACCTGGTACAGCAGCGGCTGGAACAGGTGATGGTTGGTGCGGTCGATCAGCGTCACCTCGACCTCGGCACGCGCCAGCGCGCTCACCGCGGCGAGGCCGCCGAAACCGCAGCCGATGATCACGACATGGGGCAGGGCCATCGCCGACAGTGTCGCACCGCGGCTCAGGGCGAGGCGGGGCCGGGGGCTTGTGGCGCGTCGGCGGCGCCGGACATCGCGATCAGGCGCTTGCGCACGAGATGGATGTGGCTGCGCAGTTCGTACAGCTCGTGCGTATAGGCCAGCGGCAGCCCGATGTGTTCGGTCTGCGCGTCGATGCGTTCGAGCTCGCTGCGCAACTGGGCAAGATCGGCGCCGGGCCGCTCCAGCGCACGCTCCAGGCGGCGCAGATTGGCGTACCAGCGGTAGACGCGCGAGCGCACACGCAGCGTCACCAGCGGCGGCAGTACACGCGACAACGGCACCGAGACGGCCACCAGCGGCAGCAGCACGATCCACATGCGGTCGATGAAATTGGCCAGCCAGAACGGCAGGTAGCGCTGCAGGAACGGCGGCCCGTTGCGATAAAAGCGTTCGGCTTCGGGCGCGAGCGCAAACTCGGCCGCGTTCGCGTTCGGGAACTCGCCGTGCACGCTGAACCAGCCGGCGCGCCCATGCACGTGCTGCGCTGCCTGCAGCAGCAGTTGCATCAGCGCCGGGTGCAGGTCGGCGCGCACCACCAGCGAGGCGGTGGCGGCGACAAGGTGCACGTCGTGCGGCGGCTGGTCGGTGGCGAGGTCGACCACGCCGCGCGGCAGCAGCAGTGGGTGCAGGAAGGGGAAGCGGCGCGCGTAGGCTTCGGACTGCGCAAGGTCGAAGACGCGCATGCCCGGCGTGTTCAGCAGGTACTGCACGAACGGCGCTTCGGCGGCCGACACCATCACCAGTGCGTCGACGCGGCCCTGCACCAGCGCGACAACGCCGTCGAGCGTGCCGGCGTCGCTGCTGACGATGTGCTGCGGCGGCAGCCGGTTGGCCGCGGCCAGGCGCTGGAACAGCGGCCCCGAACCGCCGCCCGCCGGGCCGCTGTCGATGCGCCAGCCGGCGAGCTGCGACAGGCGCACCGGCGCCGCGCCGTGCAGCAGCCGCGCGGCGCTGTCGGCGCGGTAGAACAGCCACAGCGGCTCGTAGGCCACGCTGCCCAGCGACAGCAGCGTGTTGGCGCCGTCGGGCTCGGCCTCGGCGTTGCCGTGGTGCGCTTCGATGCCGCCCTGCACGAAGGCCGCCGTGACACCCGAGGCCGGGTCACGCAGCAGCGCCAGGTTCTGCGCCGAGCCCTGCGTCACGCGCAGCTCCACCGTCACGCCCTGCGCCTTCAGCAGCGGCACGTAGCGTTTGGCGAACTCGTTGTAGGCGCCCTGGTCGGGGCCGCCGGCCAGCACGATGTGGCGCACCGGCGTCGGGTCGAGCACGCGGTAGGCGACGTACAGCAGCGCGGCGGCCAGCGCCAGCAGCACGGCCACGGCCCAGGGGCCGCCGCGCACCAGCAGGCCGCGCCAGCCCGGGTGCTCGTCGGCGAGCGGCCGCGGCGATTTCATCAAAGGTCGGTGCGCAGTTTCCAGATCTCGGGAAACAGCACCGTGTCGAGCATCTTGCGCAGATAACCCACGCCGCTGGTGCCGCCGGTGCCGCGCTTGAAGCCGATGATGCGTTCCACCGTCGTCACGTGGCGGAAGCGCCAGAGGCGGAACGCGTCCTCGAGGTCGGTCAGTTCCTCGCCGAGCTGGTACAGATCCCAGTGCGTCTGCGGCGCCCGGTAGACCGTGAGCCAGGCCTGCTCGACGCCGTCATCGGCGACGTAGGGCTGGGTCCAGTCGCGTTCGACGTGATCGGCCGGCAGCGCCAGCCCGCGCCGCGCCAGCAGGCGCAACGCTTCGTCGTACAGCGACGGCGCGCGCCACGCCGCTTCCACCTGCGCCAGCAGGTCGGGCCGGTGGGCGTGCGGCTTGAGCATCGCCGCGTTCTTGTTGCCGAGGCTGAATTCGATGCAGCGGTACTGCCAGCTCTGAAAGCCGCTGCTCTGCGCCAGGTAGGGCCGGATGGCGCTGTACTCGGGCGGCGTCATCGTCGCCAGCACATCCCAGGCATGCACGAGCTGTTCCATGATCCTGGAAACGCGCGCCAGCATCTTGAACGCCGACGACAGCTCGTCGCCGGCCACCGCACGCATGGCCGCGCGCAGCTCGTGCAGCATCAGCTTCATCCAGAGTTCGCTGGTCTGGTGCTGCACGATGAACAGCATCTCGTTGTGGTCGGGCGAGAGCGGTTTCTGCGCGTTCAGGATGGCGTCGAGCTGCAGGTAGTCGCCGTAGCTCATGTCGGCGCTGAAGTCGAGCTTGGCGCCGCTGTCGGGGTCCATCGGGCATGGGCTCATGTCACCGCCGCGCGCTGGTTGAATTCGGGGCGCCGCCATTCTTCGTTTTCGATCACGGCGCGCAGATGTTCGGCGGCGTCGAAGGCATCGACAAAACGCAGGTACAGCGGCGTGAAGCCGAAGCGCAGGATGTCCATCGCACCCGCAGGGTGCGACTTGTCGCCCGCGCGGAAGTCGCCGATGACGCCGCGCGCGATCAGCGCCTGCATCACCGGGTAGCCGATGTCAGGGTGCGCGAAGCAGACCTGGCTGCCGCGCGTGGCGTCATCGCGCGGCGACACCCGCGTGAGCTGCGGACAGCGCGCTTCGACGAGTTCGGCGAACCAACGTGTGAGGGCGAGCGACTTCGAGCGCAGCGCCGCGATGCCGCCGACGGGCTCGGCCGCGAGCACCGTATCGACGCCGCATTCCAGCGCCGCCAGCGACAGCACCGCCGGCGTGCCGCAGAGGTAGCGCGCGATGCCGGCCGCGGGCCGATAGCCGGGCGTGAACTCGAACGGTGCCGCGTGGCCCATCCAGCCCGCCAGCGGTTGCCAGAAACGTTCGGCGTGTTTCGGGTGCGCCCAGACGAAGGCCGGTGCGCCCGGGCCGCCGTTGAGGTATTTGTAGCCGCAGCCGACGGCGAAGTCGGCCTGCGCGCCGTGCAGGTCCACCGGTACCGCGCCGGCACTGTGCGCCAGATCCCACACCGTCAGCGCGCCCGCGTCATGCGCCAGCGTCGTGAGCGCCGCCATGTCGTGCATGCGGCCGCTGCGGTAGTTCACATGCGTGAGCATCAGCAGCGCGGTGTCGGCGTTCAGCCGCGCCGGCAGTTCATCGGCTTCGGCCAGCACCAGCTCGAAGCCGCGTTCCTTGGCCAGCGCTTCGGCGATGTAGAGGTCGGTCGGAAAGTTGCTGCGTTCGCTGACGATGACGCGCCGCTGCGGAGCGTCGGCGCGCGCGATCGACAGCGCCGCCGCCAGCACCTTGAACAGGTTCACGCTCGTCGAGTCGGCCACCACCAGTTCACCCGCGCCGGCGCCCACGAGGCGCGCGATCTTGTCGCCCACCCGCTGCGGCAGCGTGATCCAGCCGGCGCTGTTCCAGCTTCGAATGAGCCCTTTGCCCCATTCGTCGGCCAGCACCTGCTGCACGCGCGCGGCGGCGGTGTTCGGCAGCGCGCCGAGCGAATTGCCGTCGAGGTAGATCACACCCGGCGGCAGCTTGAACTGCGCGCGCAGCGGCGCCAGTGCATCGGCGGCGTCGAGCGCCAGGGCTTGGTCTCGGGTCATTTGGGCACTGCTCACCGTAGGAGTTTCAACGCGTCTTGAAGCCGACACTCAGAGCGGCCGGTTGGAGCGGCCGATTTGCGCCCGTGATGCGAGCCATTGTGCCGAATGCAAAGCGGCCCATGCGACCCAGCACCACACCGATGAGACACCGTGGGCACGACGGGGCGCGCGAGATGCGGCGCTGCGAGTCGAACTCATCGCAGCGCCCTCAGCACCGCGCGCACCGGCGACGCATCGGCGGCCACCAGTTTCAGCGGCAGGGCAATCAGCTCGTAGTCGCCTTCGGGCACGTCGTCGAGCACCAGGTTTTCCAGCACGCGCAGGCCGCGGCGGCGAACGACCTGGTGGCTGTCCAGCGTCTTGCTCGCTGCGGGGTCGATGCTCGCGGTGTCGATGCCGACGAGCTTCACGCCCAGGTCGGCCAGGCGCTCGATGGTCTCGGGCGCATAAGCCGCAAGATCGTCGTCCCAGCGATCCAGCGGCGCCTTGGCATAGGTGCGCACGAGCACACGCTCGGGCAGCTCTTCCAGCGCATGCGCCAGATGCGACCACTGCACCAGCGGCCCGCAGGCGATGGCGTGGATGACGCGGCAGCGGCCCAGATAAGGCTGCAGCTCGACGAGGCCGATGGCCGCACCGTCGTCGTCGTAGTGCAGCGGCGCATCGGCATGCGCGCCGGTGTGCGGGCTGAGCGTCAGCGTGCTGACGTTGACGGGGCAGCCCGGGCCGATGCGCGCGGCCCAGACGGCCGAAAACGGCGCGTCGCCCGGAAATACTGGCGCGCCGGCCGAGACGGGCGGCGAGATGTCCCACAGGTGCGGTGGCGACGGCATGGCGCAAATGATAGCGGCCGCCGCGAACTGGTTGACAACTAAACTATCTCGCCGAAGAATGACTTTCATGCCTGCTGCCCAGCCCACGCCCTCAGCCCACGTCGACAGCTTCGCGCGCGAGCGCCAGCCGGCACCCGAGACGCTGCCCGAATTCCTGTTCGAACTGCCCGAACTGCAATTCCCCGCGGCGCTGAATTGCGCCAGCGAACTGCTCGACCACTGGGTCGACAGCGGCCGCGGCGGCCGCCTGTGCGTGCAGGGCGCCGGCGTGCGCTGGACCTATGCCGAACTGCAGAGCCAGGCCAACCGCATCGCGCGCGTGCTGGTCGAAGACATGGGCCTCGTGCCCGGCAACCGCGTGCTGCTGCGCGGCGCCAATACGCCGATGCTGGCGGCTTGTTTTTTCGCCGTCTTCAAGGCCGGCGGCATCGCGGTCGGCAGCATGCCGCTGCTGCGTGCGAAGGAGCTGACGCAGATCGTCGACAAGGCGCAGATCACGCATGCGCTGTGCGACATCCGCCTGGCCGACGAGTTGCGCGCCGCGCTGCCGAACTGCCCCACGCTGCACAAGCTGCTGATGTTCGGCGGTGAACTCGAAGCGCGTGCCGCCAGCAAGCCGCCGACTTTCACGAACGTGTCCACCGCGGCCGACGACACCTGCCTGATCGCCTTCACCTCGGGCACCACCGGCGTGCCCAAGGGCACGATGCACTTCCATCGCGACGTGATGGCCGCCTGCGCCTGCTGGCCGCCGCACGTGCTGCGCGCAAAGCCCGACGACATCTTCATCGGCAGCCCGCCGCTGGCCTTCACCTTCGGCCTCGGCGGCCTGCTGCTGTTCCCGATGTCGATCGGCGCGTCGTGCGTGCTGCTGGAGAAGGCGACGCCCGACGCGCTGCTGCCGGCCATCGCGCATTACCGCGCCAGCGTGATGTTCACGGCGCCCACGTCGTACCGCGCGATGGCGTTGCAGATCGGCGCCGGCGCCACGCACGATCTGTCGTCGCTGCGCAAATGTGTCTCGGCCGGCGAAGCGCTGCCGGCGGCCACGCGTGCGCTGTGGCGCGAGGCCACCGGCATCGAGATCATCGACGGCATCGGCTCCACCGAGATGCTGCACATCTTCATCTCGGCCGACGAGGCCAGCGCCAAGCCCGGTGCCACCGGGCTGCCGGTGCCGGGCTATCGCGCAGTGGTGGTGGGCGAAGACGGCCGCGAAGTGCCGCGCGGCACGGTGGGCAGGCTCGCGGTGAAGGGCCCCACCGGTTGCAAGTACCTGGACGACCCGCGCCAGGCGACTTACGTGCACCAGGGCTGGAACCTCACCGGCGACGCCTACCTCGTCGACGACGACGGCCACTTCGTCTACCAGGCGCGCACCGACGACATGATCATCTCCGGCGGCTACAACATCGCCGGCCCCGAAGTCGAAGGTGCGCTGCTGCTGCACCCGGCGGTGGCCGAATGCGGCGTCATCGGCCAGGCCGATGAAGCGCGCGGCCAGATCGTCAAGGCCTTCGTCGTGCTGAAAGCCGGCGAGGCGAACGACGCGGTGATGGCGAAGACGCTGCAGGACTTCGTCAAACAGACCATCGCGCCGTACAAGTACCCGCGCGAGATCACGTTCTGCGCCAGCCTGCCGCGCACCGAAACCGGCAAGCTGCAGCGCTTCCGGCTGCGCACGCTGGACCAGCCGGCCTGATGCACTTCGAAGCCGCGCGCACCGTGCGTTTTGCCGACTGCGACCCGGCCGGCATCGTGTTCTTCCCGCAGTACCTGGTGATGCTCAATACGCTGGTCGAGCAGTGGTTCGACGACGGCCTGCGCGTGCCGTATGCGCAGCTTGTCGGCGCCCGCCAAACGGGGCTGCCGACGGTGCGGCTCGAAGTCGACTTCACCGCGATCAGCCGCCACGGCGATGCGTTGGCACTGCAGCTCGAAGTCGAACATCTGGGCCGCAGTTCGTTGACGCTGCGGCATCAATTTTTCGGCGCCGGTGAACTGCGGCTGCGCGCGCGCCAGGTGCTGGTCTGCACCTCGCTGCAGACCCACAAGCCGCAGCCGCTGCCCGACGACGTGCGAGCGGCGCTCACGCCGTACCTGGAGACCTGCCCCTCATGAAGATTCTGCAACCCGCCGGCTGGGCCGCGCCGCGCGGCTACGTCAACGGCGTGGCCGCAAGCGGCACGAACATCTTCGTCGCCGGCCAGATCGGCTGGAACGCCCAGTGCCAGTGGGAAAGCGACGACCTCGTCGCCCAGGTGCGCCAGGCGCTGCTGAACGTGCGCGCGGTGCTGGCTGAAGCCGGCGCCGCGCCCGAACACATCGTTCGCATGACCTGGTACATCACCGACAAGCGCGAGTACCTGGCGCGCGCGAAGGAGATTGGCGCCGCGTACCGCGAGGCCATCGGAAGCTATGCCATCGCAATGACAGCGGTGCAGGTGAGCGCGCTGATCGAAGACCGCGCGAAGGTGGAGATCGAGGTGACGGCGGTCTTGCCGCCGGGCTGAAGAGGGGCCACGGCCCGACGCCGCGACCTGGGTGCTGGTTGCGCAACAGGCCCTATTGCGCCTGAGCAGCGAACTCGGGCTGCCCGTGGTAGGCCGGAATGAAAGCCTGCAGATCGGCCTGCTTGATGCAGTCCAGCACATTGATGCGCCACGTTTGACCGTCGTCCCGGGAAAACGCATAAAGGCGCTTGTGCGCGGTTCGATACCCGCTGACATCCATCGGGTGCTGGTAGATGACGACCGCGTCCACGAACGCGATCATCTTGTGCGAAGGCTTGTCGCTGAAGTAATCGATCTTCTGCGGCAGTTCGCCCATCAAGACGAGCCCGCCGCTACGTTCTTCGCCGATGGTCGTCACGTAGTTGGCGATCAACTCGCTCGCCGATGACTGCGACAGCTTGAAGAACTCGACGCTGCGTCGCAGGGCGGGCGCATCGCCGCTGGCCCTCGCACGATCGAAGCGGGCCAGGTCACGCGCCAGCGTGATGTCCGGGTTCGTCGGAGTTGCGGCACTGGCGCAGACGCTGCAACCCAGCGCGCAAGCGATGGCCGCGATGCGGGCCATCGCCGCGTTCAGTTGGCAGCTTGCCATGACAAAGCCCTCCAATAGCGAGCGCGGCCTTGGCGGACCAGTTCGACAGCGACGTCGATGTCAGGATAAAGAGCCTTCGCCTCCTTTTGCCGATCGTCCAGCAAGCGGTGTTTCATGTGGATGACGCCACGCCCATCATCCTGATATTGCAGTGCCCACTTCACCTGCGAAGATTCCCCTTCGTTCGCTGGAATGGCTCGCAGCATCGGCGAAATGTCGGCCCACAGCGGGTCCGCGATCGACGCCATGACGGCGCCGCAGCTGAGCAATTTTTCGGCACGCCCTTCACCGGTCGCGGGGAGCGGAATGCCCTCGCTGCTCGCTCCGATCAGCAAAAGCATTTGTGCGACCTCCGGGTTGACGCACGCGAGCGACTTGATCAAGCCGGTCGGTACCTTCAAGGCCAAGATTTCTGTCGGCGCCAGACCGGCACGTGTGGCGCCTGCCGGGCCGGGCAAACAAAGCCCAGCAATACAGATTCCCAGCGCGGCGATCAAACGGTGGAACATCGCGATCTCCCACTAACGACATTGGAAATGGTTGCCGGCCGCGGCCGCTGCAATGGCAACGGTTGCGTCAGTCTGGCGGGCGACGTGTGCGAGCCTACGCCTTTGAAAGAGAACGGCAAGCGCCACTGCTGCAGTTGCGCTTTGCTACGCCTTGCTCGGCCGCGGCGTGCGCCGGGCCGCGGCGACCCGTCAGGCCCGGAGCGCGTCCGAGTTCGCAACCGGAGTGAGCTCGCGTCAGGCGTTCGGCGACGGCGGGTGCAGAGCGACGTTCACGGTGGTTGATGTGAACGTCGTCAGAGCTACATCACCGCGCCCAACTGCCACGGCACGAACTCGTTCTGCCCATAGCCGTGCATCTCGCTCTTCGTCTTCTGCCCCGACGCGGTGGCCAGCATCAAGCGGAAGATGCGTTCGCCGGCTTCGTCCACCGTCTCGCTGCCGTCGACGATGCCGCCGCAGTCGATGTCGATGTCTTCCTGCTGCTTGCGCCACAGCGCGCTGTTCGTCGACAGCTTCAGTGACGGGCTGGGCGCGCAGCCGTAGGCCGAGCCGCGGCCGGTGGTGAAGCAGATGAGGTTGGCGCCGCCGGCCACCTGGCCGGTGGCCGAGACCGGGTCGTAGCCTGGCGTGTCCATGTAGACGAAGCCGCGTGCCGTCACGCTTTGCGCAAACTCGACCACGTCGACCAGGTTGGTGGTGCCGCTCTTGGCAATCGCGCCCAGGCTTTTTTCGAGGATGGTCGTCAGCCCGCCGGCCTTGTTGCCGGCCGACGGGTTGTTGTCCATCTTCATGCCGTTGCGCGCGGTGTAGGCCTCCCACCACGCGATGCGCGCCAGCAGTTTGTCGGCCACTTCTCGGCTCACCGCGCGCCGCGTCAGCAGATGTTCGCCGCCGTAGATTTCCGGCGTTTCGCTGAGGATCGCGGTGCCGCCGTGCTGCACCACGCGGTCGACCGCCGCACCGAGCGCGGGATTCGCGCTGATGCCCGAATAACCGTCGCTGCCGCCGCACTGCAGGCCGACGGTGAGGTGGCTGGCCGGCACCGGCTGGCGCGCCACGCGGTTCGCGTCGGGCAGCATGGCCTTGATGATCTCGACACCGCGCGCCACCGTCTTCGCGGTGCCGCCGCTGTCCTGGATGCTGAAGCTGGCCAGCCGTGCGCCTTCGCTCAGGCCTTCCTGCGCGATCAGCCCCTGGATCTGGTTCGTCTCGCAGCCCAGTCCCACCACCAGCACGGCGGCGAAGTTGGGGTGACGTGCATAACCGCCGAGCGTGCGCCGCAGCACCCGCAGCTCCTCGCCTTCGCTGTCGGTGGCGCAGCCCATGCCGTGCGTGAGCGCGACGACGCCGTCGACGTTCGGGTAGTCGGCCAGCATCTCGGGCTGGATGTCGCGCCTGAACTGGTCGGCAATGGCGCGTGCCGCGGTGGCCGAGCAGTTCACCGAGGTCAGCACGCCGATGTAGTTGCGCGTCGCCACGCGGCCACCGTTCGCCAGGTCGCCGCGCACGATGCCGTCGAAGGTGGCCGGTGTGTCGGCGTAGACAGTGGGCCGCACGCCGGCGCCGGGTTCGTGGCTGCGCGCAAAGCTGCTGAACGCGAGGTTGTGCGTGTGCACGTGCTGACCGGCTGCGATGGCCTGCGTGGCGTTGCCGATGATCTGGTTGTAGCGCCGCACCGGCTCACCGGCCGCAATCGAACGCGTGGCGATCTTGTGGCCGGGCGGGATCAGGCCGGTGACGGTAACGGCTTTGCCTTCGTCTTCCAGCACAGTGCCGCCAAGAAGTTGCCGGCGCGCGATGACGACGTTGTCGGCGGCGTGGATGCGGATGATGGGGTTCATGTCAGAGGCTCCTGATCAAGGGGCATTCGAAGGGCGGCGGCGGGATCGGGGCACCGGGGTGCACTGCGCCGCTCATGTCCCCCGAGACCGGCTGCGCCGGCCTCTCCTCCTTGACTTCGCTCTGCAGAACACCCCGATGCCCCGACCGGCGAGCGTGTTGCAGCTCCGCAAATGGCACCTCCGGCCCCGGCCCGGGACGGTGGGTGGCCGGCGTAGCGAAGTCAAGGAGGAGCGCCGGGCAACGCCCGGCGCGGGGGACATGAGCGAAGTCGGCCGCCCATCGTCCTGGGCTTGCACCTCGCCGACTTCAGTTCAGGCGTCGATCAGCTCGGCGTTCCACGCATGCACCGTCTGCTGTTGTTCACCCAGCTTGTCGATCGACAAACGCATCACGTCGCCCGGCTTCAAATACACCGGATTCGGCTTCATGCCCATGCCGACGCCCGGCGGCGTGCCGGTGCTGATCAAGTCGCCCGGGTTCAGCGTCATGAAACGGCTGACATAACTGACAATCTGCGCGGCACCAAAAATCATCGTCTTCGTATTGCCGGTCTGCATGCGCCGGCCGTTGACGTCCAGCCACATGGCCAGGTTCTGCACGTCGCCCACTTCGTCGGCCGTCACCAGCCATGGGCCCACCGGGCCGAAGGTGTCGCAGCCTTTGCCCTTGTCCCAGGTGCCGCCGCGTTCGATCTGGTATTCGCGCTCGGACACGTCGTTGACGACGCAGTAGCCGGCGACGCACTTCAGCGCGTCTTCTTCCGAGACATAACGCGCCTGGCTGCCGATGACGATGCCGAGCTCGACCTCCCAGTCGCTCTTCACTGAATCCTTGGGCAGCACGACGGCGTGGTTGCAGCCCACCGCGGCGCTGACGGGCTTCATGAAGAGGATGGGTTCTTTCGGAATCGGCAGATTCGATTCGGCGGCGTGGTCGGCGTAGTTCAGGCCGATGCACAGGAACTTGCCCATGCCGGCCCATGGCACGGCCAGTTCACCCTGCGGCACCTCCGGCAGGTCGTGCACGTCCACCGCGCGCAGGCGCTGCAATGCGGCCGGCGACAAGGTGTGCGGCGTGATGTCGAGCAGCACGCCCGACAGGTCGCGCAGCTTGCCTTGGGCATCCAGCAGCGCGGGCTTTTCGTGGCCCTTGGGGCCGTGACGCAGCAGTTTCATGGTGATGGGTCTCCTTGTTGTTCGTGGCTCGTCAATTGGACCAGCCGCCGTCGATGACTTGCGCGGTGCCGGTGGTGAAACTCGATTCGTCGCTCGCCAGGTAGACGGCGAGCGCGGCGATCTCCTCGACGCGGCCGATGCGGCCCATGGGCTGGCGCGCGACGAAGGCCGCCTCCACCTGCGCCAGCGTCTGGCCGCTGGCCTGGGCCTGCGCCGCGATGCGGTCGCGCAGCGATGGCGACTCGATGGTGCCGGGGCAGATCGCGTTGCAGCGCACGCCGGTGGTGATGAAGTCGGCCGCGACCGACTTCGTCAGCCCGATCACCGCGGCCTTGGTGGCACCGTAGACGAAGCGGCCCGGCGCGCCCTTGATGCTGCCGGCCACCGACGCCATGTTGATGATCGAGCCGTTGCCGCTTTTCAGCATCGCCGGCAGGAAGGCCTTGATGGTGCGGTACTGCGAACGCACGTTGAGGTCGAACGCGAAGGCCCATTCGTCTTCGGTGCAGTCCAGCACGCTGCCGGCATGCACGAAGCCGGCGCCGTTGAAGAGCACGTTCACCGGCCCGGCGTCGGCGGCGGCCGCGCTGATGGCATCGGCCTGCGTCACGTCGAGCACCCGCACCTCGCAGCCGGCTTCGCTTTTCAGCGATTCCAGCAGCGCGGCGTTGATGTCGGTGGCGATCACGCGCGCACCGTGTTGCACGAAGGCCAGCGCCACCGCGCGGCCAATGCCTTGTCCGGCAGCGGTGACGAAGGCGGTCTTGCCGGCGAGTCTCTGAGTCATGGGGTCTCCTGCAAATGAAAAAAATCAGCGCGGCAAGATCGTTGCGCCGCTGAGCTGTTCCTGGGCCTGCACCAGCGCCGGCACGAACTTCTTGCCGTGGCCCAGCGCGCTGGCCAGCGTCAGCGACTGGTGCACCGCTTCGCCCATCACGCTGGGGATCGCCAGGCCCTCGGCCAGGTGGGTGTAGTAGCGCACGTCCTTGCGTGCGTAGTCGAGCTCGAACTTCAGGCCGTCCATCTCGCCGTGCAGCGTCTTGGCCATGGCCTGGAAGAGGCCGCTGTTGACGGGGCCGGCGCTGATGAGTTCGACCAGCTTGGACAGATCGAGCCCGGCGCGCTGGCCCACCGCAAAACCTTCCGCGGTGGCGGCGCAGATGGCCTGGCCGATGAAGTTGTTGACCAGCTTCAGCGTGTGGCCGCTGCCGGGGCCGCCGACATGGAAGATGTTCTCGGCAAAGCAGCGCAGCAGCGGCTCGATCTGCGCGAACACCGCCGGCTCGGCGCCGACCATCACGTTCAGCCGGCCGGCTTCGGCCTCCACCGGCGTGCGGCTCAGCGGCGCATCGACGAAGCTGGCGCCCTTGGCGGCGCAGCGCTCGCGCAGGCGCGCCGTGGACTCGGGCTCGCTGGTCGAGCAGTCGACGATCAGCAGCCCCGGCTTCGCGCCGTCGGGCAGGCCGCCGAGCAGGCCATCGACCGAGGCCTCGACCTGCGGCGAGCCGGTGACGCAGATGAAGACCACGTCGCTGGCCGCCGCCAGCGCGGCCGGCGACGCCGCCTCGGTGGCGCCTGCGGCCAGCAGGTCGGCCACGCGGTCGCGCTGGCGGTGCACCGTGAGCGCCAGCGTGTGGCCTTTGGCGATGAGGTTCTTCGCCATGCCGTGGCCCATGAGGCCGGAGGCGCCGATGAAACCGATGGATGCCATGAATGTGTCCTTGTCGAAGAATCTACAGCGAAGCCGCTTCCAGCTCGCGCTGGGTGGGAAGACCGTCGGTGTCGCCGCGCACCTGCACCGCGCGCGCGCCGATCCAGGCGCCGCGGCGCACCGCGGCGGCGATGCCGCGGCCGGCCAGCAGCGCGCTGATCAGCCCGGCCGCGAAGCCGTCGCCGGCGCCGACGGTGTCGACGACGCGCGTCGCCGGGAACGCCGGCACATGGCCGGCACCGTCGTCGCCGTCGTACCAGGCGCCGTCGGCGCCGAGCTTGACGACGACCTGGCGCGCGCCGAGCGCGCGGTAGAACGCGGCGATGGCCTGCGGCTCGCCGTGGCCGCTGAGCTGACGCCCTTCGTCCAGTCCCGGCAGCACCCAGTCGCAGCGCGAGGCAAGCTCGTTGATCGTGTGCTGCATCTGCGTCGCCGACGCCCACAGCGCGGGCCGCAGATTGGGGTCGAACGACACCGTGCGGCCGCTTTCGCGTGCTGCGGCTATGGCGCGCAGCGTGGCCTGCAGCGTGTTCGGCGCCAGCGCCGGGAAAACGCCGGTGACGTGCAGGTGGCGTGCCGCGGCAACCCAGCGGGCGTCGATGTCGCCCGGCTGCAGCAGGCTCGCCGCCGAGCCGCGGCGGTGGTATTCGATCGCCGGGTCGCCGCCGTCGTCGTTGCGGCCCTTGAACATGAAGCCGGTGCGCTGCGTGGCGTCGAGCACCACGCGCGAACAGTCGACGCCTTCGCGCTGCATTTCGGCGAGCAGAAAGCGGCCCATCGAGTCGTCGCCCAGGCGGCTTTGCCAGCCCACGCGCAAGCCCAGCCGCGCCAGCCCGATGGCGACGTTGGTCTCGGCGCCCGCGGTGCGCTTCTCGAAGTGGTGCACCTGCTCCAGCGCGCCGGGCTGTTCGGCGACGAGCAGCACCATGGCCTCGCCGAGCAGCACCACGTCCATCAGCCGCGCGCCCGTCAACGCTTAGGGCCTGCGGGGCATCGGCCCTGCGGGTGATCTCAGCAAACAGCCGCCGGCCGCGTTGCAAATGCTCGCCGTAGGCGCGGCTACGCCTGCGCGTTGCGCCTTGCCGGCGGCTGTTTGCTGAGTCACGCGTGTCCTCCCGTAGCGCCAACAGGCCCTAGCCGCGGCCGACGAAGGGCATCTTGGTGGCCATCACGGTGACGAACAGGATGTTCGCGCCCGGCGGCAGGCGCACCATCGTCATGAAGGTGTCGGCCACCGATGCCAGCTCCATGCGCGGTTCGGGCTTGATGCTGCCGTCGGCCTGCGGCACGCCGGCGACCATGCGCGCCGTCATCTCGCTGGCGACGTTGCCGATGTCGATCTGGCCGACCGCGATGTCGAAGGCACGCCCGTCAAGCGCGGCGGCGCGCGTGAGGCCGCTGACCGCGTGCTTGGTCGCGGTGTAGGCGATCGAGCCCGGGCGCGGCGCCGAGGCCGAGATCGAGCCGTTGTTGATGATGCGCCCGCCCATCGGCGACTGCGCGCGCATGACGCGGAAGGCCGCTGCCAGGCAGTAGAAGGCGCCGTTGAGGTTGACGTTCACCACCTCGCGCCAGGCGTCGCCGCCCACTTCGTCGGGGCTTCGCACCGGCAGCCCCATGCCGGCGTTGTTGAACAGCAGGTCGAGGCGGCCGAAGCGGGCCTTGACGGCGTCGAAGAGCGTGTTCACCGCCGCTTCGTCGCCCACGTCGCAGGGCATCGCGATGCCGCGGCCGGCGTGCTCGCCGGCGGCGGCGACGGCGGCGTTCAGCCGTTCGGCGTTGCGGCCGACGAAGACCACCGTCCAGCCGTCATTCAGCAGCGCGTGTGCACACGCCTGGCCGATGCCGCTGCCGGCCCCGGTGACGAGAGCGATTTTTTTGTCCATGGTGTCCTCGAACTGAAAGGCGCCCGGCCCGACGAGGCTGGCGCCGGGGCGGTCAGTGATTGTCCTTCGGCACGAAGGCGCCGCGCTGGCCGACCAGGAAATCGAGGTCCACACCTTCGTCGGCCTGCAGCACGTGGTCGATGTAGAGCTTCCAGTAGCCGCTTTGCAGCGGCGGCGTCGGCGGTGCCCAGGCGGCGCGGCGCGTGGCGAGTTCGGCGTCGTCCACATGCAGATGCAGGCGGCGCCCCGGCACGTCGAGCGTGATCAGGTCGCCGTTGTTCACCAGCGCCAGCGGTCCGCCGGCGGCGGCTTCGGGCGTGGTGTGCAGCACCACCGTGCCGTAGGCGGTGCCGCTCATGCGCGCATCGCTGATGCGCACCATGTCGGTGATGCCTTTTTTCAGCACCTTCGGCGGCAGCGGCATGTTGCCCACCTCGGCCATGCCGGGGTAGCCCTTGGGGCCGCAGTTCTTCAGCACCAGGATGCAGGTCTCGTCGACGTCGAGATTGTCGTCGTCGATGCGCTGGTGGAAGTCGTCGCTGTTCTCGAACACCACGGCGCGGCCGGTGTGCGTCATCAGCGCCGGCGTGGCGGCGCTGGGTTTGATGACGGCGCCGCGCGGCGCCAGGTTGCCGCGCAGGATGGCGATGCCGGCCTTGTCCTTGAACGGCGCCGCCATGGTCTTGATGACGCGCGGGTCGTGGTTCTGCGCATCGGCGATGTTCTCGGCCACGGTCTTGCCGCTGGCGGTGACGAGGTCGAGGTGCAGCGTCGATTCGATCTCCTTCATCACCGCCGGCAGCCCGCCGGCGTAGCAGAAGTCTTCCATCAGGTGCTCGCCCGACGGCTGCAGGTTGACGATGCACGGCATCTCGCTGCCGAGCTTTTCGAAGTCGTCGATGTTGAGCTTGACACCCAGGCGGCCGGCGATGGCGATGAGGTGGATCACCGCGTTCGTGCTGCCGCCGATGGCCGCCAGCGTGCGGATCGCGTTTTCGAACGCCGCGCGGGTGAGCACGTCGCCGATCTTCTGGTCTTCATGCACCATCTCGACGATGCGCCGCCCGGCCTGGCGCGCGAGCACGTTGCGCCGGCCGTCCACCGCCGGATAGGCCGCGTTGCCGGGCAGTCCGATGCCCAGCGCCTCGACCATGCTGGCCATCGTGCTGGCGGTGCCCATCGTCATGCAGTGGCCGTGGCTGCGGTGCATGCAGCTTTCGGCCTCGAAGAAGTCCTGCAGTTTCAGCGTGCCGGCGCGCACCTGTTCGCTCATGCTCCAGACGCCGGTGCCCGAGCCCAGTTCCTGGCCGCGCCACTTGCCGTTGAGCATGGGGCCGCCGCTGACGCCGATGCTCGGCAGGTTGGCGCTGGACGCGCCCATCAGCAGCGCCGGCGTCGTCTTGTCGCAGCCCATCAGCAGCACGACACCGTCGATCGGGTTGCCGCGGATGCTTTCCTCCACATCCATGCTGGCGAGGTTGCGATACAGCATGGCGGTCGGGCGCAGCAGCGTTTCGCCCAGGCTCATCACCGGGAATTCGAGCGGGAAGCCGCCGGCTTCGTAGACGCCGATCTTCACCTGCTCGGCCAGCGTGCGGAAATGCGAGTTGCAGGGCGTCAGCTCGCTGAAGGTGTTGCAGATGCCGATCACGGGGCGGCCGTCGAACTGGTCGTGCGGTATGCCCTTGCCCTTGAGCCAGCTTCGGTAGGCGAAGCCATCGCGGTCCTGGCGGCCGAACCACTGCTGGCTGCGCAGCGTTTCGGGCTTTTTCCTTGGCTTGTCCACGTGCTGGCTTTCCCGGGTTTTCAATGAGTTGGGCTAGCATACTATGGTATGACGATTGAATTCCGAACGGTAGAACTCCCTATGACGCAGACGAGCCCGACCTCCAATATCGCCTCGATGCCCGGCGTGCCCGACGTGCTGGCGGTGTCGCGCCTGTCGCCGCTGTATGCCGCGCCGCTGCAGGCGAACTACCGCGTGCACGACAGGCTGCACGAGGGCGACGCCGCAGCGCGGGCCGCGCTGGCCGAACTCGCGCCGCGCATCCGCGCCATTGCCGCCAGCGGCGAGTCCAAGGTGCCGGCATCGCTGATCGCGCAGTTGCCGGCGTTGCAGATCATCTCGGTGATGGGCGTCGGCTACGACGGCATCGATGTCGCGGCCGCGAAGGCGCGCGGCGTGGTCGTCACGCACACGCCCGAGGTGCTGAACGACGACGTGGCCGACCTCGCGATCGGCCTCATGCTCAGCGCAGCACGCCAGTTGCCGGCCGCCGACCGCTACGTGCGCGAAGGGCGCTGGCCGTCGGGGCCGATGCCGCTGGCGCGCAAGATGTCGGGCGCGCGGCTGGGCATCGTCGGCATGGGGCGCATCGGCCAGGCCATCGCGCACCGGGCGCTGGCCTTCGGCATGCAGATCGCCTACACCACGCGCACGCCGCGCCCCGAGCTGCCCTACCGCCACGTGCCCGATGTCGTCGCGCTCGCCGCCGCCAGCGACTTCCTGGTGGCCATCACGCCGGGCGGCGCCGGTACGCGCAAGCTCATCAACGCCCAGGTGCTGGCCGCGCTGGGCAAGGACGGCATTCTGGTGAACGTCGCGCGCGGCTCGGTGGTCGACGAAGCGGCGCTCGTCGACGCGCTGGAGCGGGGTGTGATCGCGGCTGCCGGACTCGACGTGTTCGAGAACGAGCCCCAGGTGCCGGAGCGCCTGCGCGCGCTGCCTCAGGTGGTGCTGGCGCCGCACATCGGCAGCGCCACCGGCGCCACGCGCCAGGCGATGGCCGATCTCGCGTTCGGCAATCTGCAGGCGCATTTTGCGCAGCGGCCGCTGCTGTCGCCGGTGCCCGAATGCCGGTAGGTGCCGCCGATTTCGAACCACTCGGGGAAACTCCGGAGGGGAAACCCCCCAAAGGCGGCCCAAGCTAATCATCATACGATAAGACCACAGGCGCATGTTTGTGGCGCCGACTCACCCCAAAGGAGACAGCACTCATGCAGATGAAGACATGGATCACCGGCGCCCTTGTCGGTGCCGGGCTGATATTCGGCAACCCGGCCTTCGCGCAGGAAAAGCTCACCGTCTGGTGGGTCAAAGGCTTCTACAAGGCCGAAGACGACGCCTTGTTCGCCGCCATCAAGAAGTTCGAGGCGAAGAACAAGAACATCAAGGTCGAACTGTCGCAATACCCGATCCAGGACATGATTCCGAAGACGGTGGCGGCGCTCGATTCGGGCTCGCCGCCCGACGTGGCCTATGCCGACGTCTACGACTTCCAGGTCACCGCGAAGTGGGCCTACGACGACAAGCTCGAAGACCTGACGAGCGTGCTCGACCCGCTGCGCGCGAACTTCGAGCCGGCGGCGCTGGCCACGACCTACCTCTACGACGCCAAGGCCGGCAAGCGCGCGTACTACGCGTTCCCGATCAAGCAGCAGACCATGCACATCCAGTACTGGAAGGACATGCTGCATGACGCCGGCTTCAAGGAAAGCGACATTCCGCAGGACTGGAAGGGCTACTGGAGCTTCTGGTGCGACAAGGTGCAGCCGGCCTATCGCCAGAAGACCGGCAAGCGCGTCTACGGCATCGGCATGCCGATGGGCGTGGATTCGAGCGACTCGTTCTATTCGTTCCTGACCTTCATGGACGGCTACAACGTCAAGTTGGTCAACGATGCGGGCAAGCTGCTGGTCGATGACCCGTCGGTGCGCAAGGGCCTGATCGACGCGGTGACCGACTACACGGCCGTCTACGCCAAGGGCTGCACGCCGCCGTCGTCGACGAGCTGGAAGGACCCGGACAACAACGTCGCCTTCCACAACAAGACGACCATCATGACCCACAACGCGACGATCTCGATCGCCGCCAAGTGGCTCGACGACATGAACAACCCGGCGTTGACGGCCGAGCAGCGCGCCACCGCGAAGGAGAACTACACCCAGAAGATCGCCACCGCGGGCTGGCCGAACAAGCCCGACGGCACGAAGTTCGTCTATCGCGCGGCGGTGAAGACGGGTGTCATCTTCAAGGACTCGAAGAACAAGGCGGCGGCGAAGAAGTTCGTGGCCTTCATGCTCGATGAATCCAACCTGACGCCGTATGTCGAAGGCTCGCTCGGCCGCTGGTTCCCGGTCACCAAGCACGCGCAGCAAAGCGCGTTCTGGAAGTCGGACCCGCACCGTCTGGCCGTCTATCACCAGTTCATGGCCGGCACCGTGCCGTTCGAATTCACCAAGAACTACAAGTTCACGGTGCTGAACAACGAGAACGTCTGGGCCAAGTGCATGAATCGCGTGCTCAACGAGCATGTGCCGGTGGACAAGGCGGTCGACGAACTGATCGCCCGCATCAAGGCGGTGGCGGGGAGCTGATTCCCGATACGCCGGCGGCGCTGCCTTCAGCAGGAGCGCCGCTGCCGGGCGCGTTGAACGCGGCGCGCCCGGCACGGCAGCTCTTGGAACCCGCTCGATGTCTGGAGGCGCCATGTCTGCCGCAGTTCTTGCACCGCCTGCCGCCAAGCGCGCACTCAGCCTCTGGGAGCTGTGGGGCCGCGTGCTGGTCGTGCCCTATCTGCTGATCTTCGTGATCTTCGTGCTGTATCCGGTGGGTTACGGCCTGTGGCTGGCGCGCCATCCGTCGAGCTACGTCAAGCTCTTCCACGACCCGATCTTCTTCCGCACCGTCGTCAACACGCTGGTGTTCCTGATCGTCACGATCAACGTCAAGATGATCATCGCACTGGCGCTGTCGGGCTTTTTCGTGCAGAAGCGCTGGTGGATCGGCATTCTCGCGGGCATCTTCATCCTGCCCTGGGCGGTGCCGTCGATCCCCACCATCCTGTCGGTGCGTTTCATGCTCAACCCCGAATGGGGCGTGATCAACAGCACCATCTTCCGCCTCACCGGCCGCGACGGCCCGAACTGGCTCAACGACCCGACGCTGGCGCTCAGCCTGTCGATGTTGATGCACATGTGGAAGTCGCTGCCGTTCTGGACCCTGATCCTCGTTGCCGGCCGGCTGGCCATTCCTTCGGAACAGTACGAAGCGGCGAGCGTCGACGGCGCCACGCGGCTGCAGAAGTTCCGCTTCATCACCTGGCCGGCGATGCGCTCGCTGTACCTCACGTCGACCATCCTGTCGATGATCTGGACGCTGGGCGACTTCAACAGCGTCTACCTGCTCACCGGCGGCGGTCCGGCCGACCTGACGCACGTGCTGTCGACGCTGGGCATCCGTTATCTGCGGCTTGACGAGGTGGACATGGCGATGGCGTCCATCGTCGTCGCGCTGCCCTTCGTGCTGCCGCTGGTGTATTTCATGATGAAGAGGTTGAGCAAATGACGGCCGGCCGCATGTTGCGCCGGGCGAGCACAGAGGCGCAGTTGCTGCTGGTCGGCATTCCGGTGCTGCTGTGGACGCTGATCCCGATCTATCACATGTTCCTGTTCGCGATTTCCGAACGCGACCAGGCCACGTCGGGGCGGCTGTGGCCGGCGCACCCGACGCTGCAGAACTTCGAGATCGTGTTCGAGAAGAAGCATTTCTATCTCAACCACTTCTGGCTGCAGCTGGCGAACTCGCTGATCATCGCGATCTCGGTCGGCGTGCTCACGCTCATCGTCGCCACCACCGCGGCATTCGCCATCAGCCGCCTGAAGGTGCGCGGCGGCCGCATGGTGATGAACCTGGCGCTGTTCACCTACTTCATCCCGGCCGCGTTCCTGGCGGTGCCGATGTACAAGACCATGGGCAACTACGGGCTGCTCAACAACCAGTGGTCGCTGATCCTGGCGATGGTGACGATCGCGTCGCCGTACTGCATCTGGGTGCTCAAGCAGGCGTCCGACAAGCTGCCGTGGGAGCTTGACGAAGCCGCGCGCATCGACGGCGCCAGCCCGATGCAGCTCTTTCGCCTGGTCTACCTGCCGCTGATGGTGCCATCGCTGGTGGCGGTGGGCACCTATGCGCTGCTGCTGGCGTGGAACGAATACCTCTATGCCTTCCTGCTGCTTTCGCGCGACACCAACATCACGCTCGCGGTGGCGCTGGGCAATTTCCTCTCGGCCGACGATTCGCCATGGGAGCTGCTGATGGCCACCGGGCTGGTCTACGCGCTGCCGCCGGCGGCGATCTACTACGCGTTCAAGCGCTACATGGTGTCGGGCCTGACGGCCGGTGCCGTGAAGAGCTGACGCCCATCACAAGACAAGAGACGAAAGAATCGCATGGCCTCCGTTTCCTTTCGCGACGTCCGCAAGACCTACGGCAAGGTCAAGGTCATCCACGGCATCGCCTTCACCATCACCGACGGTGAATTTGTCGTGCTCGTCGGCCCCAGTGGCTGCGGCAAGAGCACGCTGCTGCGCATGCTGGCCGGGCTGGAGGAGATTTCCGGCGGCGAGATCCTGATCGACGGCAAGGTCGTCAACGACCTCGAATCGAAGGACCGCGACATCGCGATGGTGTTCCAGAGCTACGCGCTGTACCCGCACATGACGGTGGCCGAGAACATGGGCTTCAGCCTGCGCCTGCGCAAGGCCGACCGCGCCACGCTCGACGAGCGCGTCGCGAAGGCGGCGCGCATCCTCAACCTCGACACCCTGCTCGACCGTTACCCGCGTGAACTCTCCGGCGGCCAGCGCCAGCGTGTGGCGATGGGGCGCGCCATCGTGCGCGACCCCAAGGTCTTCCTCTTCGACGAGCCGCTGTCCAACCTCGACGCCAAGCTGCGCGTGGCGATGCGCGCCGAGATCAAGGCGCTGCACCAGCGCCTGAAGACGACCACCGTCTACGTGACGCACGACCAGATCGAGGCGATGACGATGGCCGACCGCATCGTCGTCATGCACGACGGCATCGTCGAGCAGATCGGCACGCCGCTCGAACTGTTCGACCGCCCGGGCAACCTCTTCGTCGCCCAGTTCATCGGCTCGCCGTCGATGAACGTCTTTGCCGGCACGCTGCGCGGCGCCGCCGTCGAGGCGCTGGGCGCCCGCTGGCCGCTGCCGCCGCAGGCCGCGGGCAGCGAAGGCCAGGCGGTGATGTACGGCGTGCGCCCCACCGATCTGGCGCTGGCCGCCGACGGCATTGCCGCGCGTGTGGTCGTCGTCGAGCCCACCGGCGCCGAAACCGAGCTGCTGCTCGACGTCGCCGGCCAGCAGCTCACGCTGGTGATGCACGGCCGCACGCAGGCGCAGCCCGATGACACCGTGCACCTGGCGGTCGACGCCACCAAGGCCCATGTCTTCGATGCGGCGTCGGGGCAGCGGCTGCAGTGAACCCGGCGATCGTGGTCGTGATGGGTGTCAGCGGCTGCGGCAAGAGCACCGTCGGCAAACGTCTGGCCGATGCGATGGCGGTGCGTTTTGTCGAAGGCGACGAACTCCACTCGCCGCACAACGTGGCCTTGATGGCCGCCGGCACGCCGCTCACCGACGGCAACCGCGCCGACTGGCTGCGCCATGTGGCGCAGCGCCTGACCGAAGCGGCGGGCGAAGGCCAGGGCCTGGTCATCTCGTGCTCGGCGCTCAAGCGCAGCTACCGCGAGCAGCTTCGCGCCGCGGCGCCGGCGCTGCATTTCATCTACCTGCAGGGCAACCGCGCGTTGCTGGCCGAGCGGCTGCAATCGCGTGCTGGCCACTACATGCCGCCGTCGATGCTGCAAAGCCAGCTCGACACGCTGGAGCCGCCGGCGCCCGACGAGCATGCGATCACGCTCGACATCGCAGACACGCCCGACGCGCTGGTGGCCGAGGCGCGGCGCCAACTTGAAGGCAGCGCATGATCACGAACCAGAGTTTTCGCCTCGACGGCCGGCTGGCGCTCGTCACCGGCTCATCCACCGGCATCGGCTTCGCGCTCGCGCGCGGCCTGGCGCAGGCCGGCGCCGCGGTGGTGCTGAACGGGCGTGACGGCGCGCGCCTGGACGCGGCAGCCGCGACGCTGAAGGCCGAAGGGCTGACGGTGCATGCACGGCGTTTCGACGTCACCGATGCCAGCGCGGTGGAAGCCGCGGTGGCGGCGATCGAGGCCGACATCGGCGCGATCGAGATCCTCGTCAACAACGCCGGCCTGACGCGCCGCGGCGCCTTCCACGAACAGCCCGCGGCCGACTGGCAGCTCATCCTGCAGACCAACGTGCAGAGTGTGTTCGTCGTCGGCCAGGCGGTGGCGCGGCGCATGGTCGCGCGCGGGCGCGGGCGCATCATCAACACCTGTTCGGTGCAGAGCGAGCTCGGTCGCCCCGGCACCGCCGCCTATGCCACCAGCAAGGGCGCGGTCAAGATGCTGACCAAGGGCATGGCGATCGACCTCGGGCCGCACGGCATCAACGTCAACGGCCTCGGGCCCGGCTATTTCAAGACCGAGCTCACGGCGCCGCTGGTGGCCGACCAGAAGTTCAGCGACTGGCTGATCAACCGCACGCCGAACCGGCGCTGGGGTGATGTCGACGAACTGGCCGGAGCCGCGGTGTTCCTGGCCAGCGACGCCGCCGGCTTCGTCAACGGCCACATCCTGTACGTCGATGGCGGCGTCACCGCCACGCTGTAGGAGACTGACGATGAAGCACTTCAACAAGGTGGTGCTGTTCACCGACAGCGATGGTCGCGCGCGCTTTCGCGACGAGGCGGTGGCGCTGGACGAAGGCAAGCCGCAGGCGATGCTGTCGGCGCTGATGCCCAGCGGCGGCATGCAGTTGCGCCACAGCCCGGTGGGTTTTCGCAGTGACTTCCACTGCACCGACAAGCCGCAGTGGGTGTTTATTCTGGGCGGCTGCATGGAGATCTCGCTGCAGGATGGTTCGGCGCGCCAGTTCCACCCCGGTGAGCACTTTTTTTCGGCCGACGTGCTGCCCGCCGGCGCCACTTTCGACGCCAGGCTGCACGGCCACTGGAGCCGCCAGGTCGGCGACGAGCCGCTGGTCACGCTGTTCGTGCGGGCCTGACGGCGTGACCATCAAGAACGTCCACGGCAACACGCTCGACCTGCTGGGCGAGGCCATCGTCGGCGGGCGCTATCCGGCCGGCGCGGCGATCCCGCCCGAGCCGATGCTGTGCGAGGAATACGGCGTCAGCCGCACGGTGATCCGCGAGGCGGTGAAGTCGCTCGTCGCCAAGGGGCTGCTCGTCACCGGGCCGAAGGTCGGCACGCGCGTGCTGGACGAAGACGGCTGGAACTGGTTCGACCCCGATGTCGTGGTCTGGAAGTCCAAGATCGGCCTCACGCGCGAGTTCCTGCGCGATCTGCAGGAACTGCGCCGCATCGTCGAGCCGGCCGCGGTGCGCCTGGCCGCCGAACGCGCGAGCGCGGCCGACATCGCCGGCATCGAGTCCGCCTACGCCGGCATGAAGGACGCCATCGAAAACGGCGGTGACTACGTGAAGCACGACCTGATGTTCCACCAAGGCCTGCTGCGCGCCTGCCACAACCGCATGGTGGTGCAGATGAGCAAGGCACTGGGCGCGCTGCTGCGCACGAGCTTCGAGATCAGCACCTCCAAGCCCGACGGGCCCTTCCATTCGTTGCCGCTGCACCGTGCGGTGCTCGACGCGGTGGCGGCACGCGCACCGCTGAAGGCCGAGAAGGCCAGCCTCGTGCTGATCGACGGCGCGCAGGAAGACATCGAGCAGGTGCTCGGCTCGCGCCGCAAGCTGCCGTCGCTGAGCGCGCCGCCGCCGCGCTTGAAGGGGCGTGGGATCACGGGAAGCTGAGCTCTGCAACCCCGCAGTCCAGGGGGGTCAATGCCTTGCTTCAGGGCTGCGCCGCCTTGACCCTACTGCTCCGTGATGCTGGAATGCCCCGGCAGTTGTGATAAGGATCACGCGGCCGGAGGCGGCCCACTGCAGCGGCCCGGGCGATCAGGCGTTCGGTGCGTGACTCGATGCAAGAGCCCGTGACCCGGGTGCTGCATCAAGCCTCGAGGTTCATCTTCTTCAATTCAAATCCGAAAGCAGGTGGTGGTCTCATGAATTTCAAGCCAACAGTGATGAGTTCTCTCGTGGGTCTGGCGATTGCCGGCTTCGCGGTCTCGACGCAGGCGCAATCGTTCAACGAAGGCTTCGACGGTGCCGACATTCCGGCCGGCTGGGCCATCCAGAACAACAGCACGCGCAATTCCACGGGCAACCCCTGGGGTGTGGGCGTCGGCATCACCGACCCCGACGGCAACATCGTCGTCGGCCCGTACGACGGCGCTGGTTTTGCGATCGTCAACTACACGTCCGTCGGCAGCGGCTCGGGCACCATCAGCAACTGGCTGATGTCGCCCGAGATCACGGGCATGAACAACGGCGACACGTTCAGCTTCTGGACCACCACGACGCCGGCGTCGGCCTACCCCGACCGCCTTGAATTCCGCATGAGCAGCGCCGGCGACAGCGTCAACGTGGGCACCGGCGCCAACGCCTTCGGGGACTTCGGCACCACGCTGCTGACGATCAACTCGGCGCTCACCGTGGGCGGCTATCCCGAGGCTTGGACGCAGTACACCGTGACGCTGAGCGGCCTGGCCGCGCCGGTGGACGGGCGCGTCGCGCTGCGTTACTTCGTCACCTCTGGCGGCCCGACGGGCGACAATTCCAACATCATCGGCGTCGACAACTTCAGCTACGTGGCCGCGGTGCCCGAGCCCGCGACCTGGGCCATGACGCTGGGTGGCCTGTGCCTGCTCTTGGGCGCACGCCGTGCGCGCCGCCCCACGCAGGCCTGACGACCCGCTGCGTCGACATCGCCGCCCCTGCTGCCCGATGGCCGCAGGGGCGGTCTGCTTTTTGGGGCGCGCCGTGCTCGGTGCGGGTGGTCTGATAACCTCGTGCCGCTCCTTCCGGCGCGATCCGCGCGGCGGTGGTGAAGCCCCGATTTTGCGGAACACACAACGATGAAAATCCTGATCACCGGCGGCGCCGGATTCGTCGGCGCGCGTCTGGCGCGCACGCTGCTCGCGCGCCGCGCGCTGGACGGCCGCGCCATCGAACAACTGGTGCTCGCCGACCAGGTTGCGCCGCCGGCCGACCTGGCCGCCGATGCCCGTGTGCTGAGCCGCGTGGCGCCGCTGCTGGCCACCTGCGAGGGGCTGCGCGACGAAGGCTTCGACGGCGTGTTCCACCTTGCATCGGCGGTCTCGGGCGAATGCGAGGCCGACTTCGAGCTCGGCCTGCGCTCGAACCTCGACAGCACGCGCGCGCTGCTCGACGCCTTGCGCGCGCGCACCGAACGCGGCGCGGTGCCGACGCGCCTGGTGTTCAGCAGTTCGGTCGCGGTGTTCGGGCCCGACCCGGCATTGCCGCTGCCCGAAGTGGTCGGCGACAGCACGCTGCCGGCGCCGCAGACGAGCTACGGCACCCACAAGCTGATCTGCGAGCATCTGGTGGCCGACTACACGCGCAAGGGTTACATCGACGGCCGCGCCGCGCGCCTGATGACGGTGACGGTGCGCCCGGGGCGGCCGAACGGCGCCGCGAGTTCGTTCTTCAGCGGCATCATCCGCGAGCCCTTGGCCGGCCTCGAGTCGGTGTGCCCGGTGTCGGCCGACGTGTCGCATCCGGTGTCGTCGCCGCAACGCACGGTGGAAGGGCTGATCGCCGTCTACGAGGCCAGCCGCGAGGCCTTCGTCGGCCGCAGCGCGCTCAATCTGCCGGCGCTCAACGTCACGGTGCAGCAGATGCTCGACGCGCTCGAAGCCGTGGCCGGCCCGGCCGTGCGCGCGCGCGTGCGCTTCGAGCGCGACGATCGCATCGCCGGCATCGTCGCCAACTGGCCGCGCGGCGCCAGCGCACAGCGTGCCGCCGCTCTGGGGCTGATGCCGGAAAGCAGCTTCGAAGACATCATCCATCAGTACATCGCCGACCAGCGCGGCACGCCGGCCTTGAAAGGGCTTGAATGAACCAGATCGACCTCAAGGACCGCGTCGCCGTCATCACCGGCGGCGCCCAAGGCATCGGCTATGCCATCGCCGAACGGCAGTTGCAGTCGGGCGCTGCGGTGGTGCTGTGGGACATCGACGCAGCGCGGCTCGACGCGGCGTGCAGGTCGCTGTCGGCACTGTCGACGCCCGGCCGCGCCAGCGGCCGCGTGGTCGAGCTGACCGACGATGCCGCGGTGGCCGAAGCCAGCGCCGCCGTGGTGGCGGCGCACGGCCGCATCGACATTCTCGTCAACAACGCCGGCATCACCGGCGGCAACGGCACGACGTGGGAGCTCGAACCCGCGGTCTGGCGGCGCGTGATCGAGGTCAACCTGATCGCGCCCTATCTCACCTGCCGTCACGTGGTGCAGCAGATGCGCAGGCAGAACTACGGCCGCATCGTCAACATCGCGTCGGTGGCGGGCAAGGAAGGCAACCCGAACGCGTCGCACTACAGCACCAGCAAGGCCGGTCTCATCGCGCTCACCAAGTCGCTGGCCAAGGAGGTGGCGACGCAGGGCATCCTCGTCAACGCGATCACGCCGGCGGCCGCGAAGACGGCGATCTTCGACCAGATGTCGCAGGCCCACATCGACTACATGCTGGGCAAGATTCCAATGGGACGCTTCCTGCAGGTGCAGGAAGTGGCGGCGATGGTGGCGTGGCTGAGCAGCGAAGACTGCTCGTTCAGCACCGGCGCGGTGTTCGACATCAGCGGGGGCCGGGCGACGTATTGATGAGCCCCCAAGCTCGCTAGCGCTCGCTGCCTTGCGGCTTGCAGGCCGCAAGGCGTTCGCCAGCCACTCGCGAGCGCGCAGGCGTCCTCGCCCCAGGCCGTCCGCTGGCGGCGGAGCCGGTCCGCGGCGGGAAGCTTGATCCATGTCATCGCTTCGGCTCGGCTCGGCGCCGTGCACCCTGCGTGTTGAGGGATTGCCCGCTGTTGTCAATTCACCGTCTGGTTAACATGCGGCCGGTGTACCGACCTGGGGCTGTTCCGAACCGATGAAACGCTGGCTGACTTCTCCGGCACTGCGGCCGATCTGGCTGCTCGTGACGCTGGTGCTGCTGTGGGACTTGAGCATTCGCGTGTTCAGGATCCAGCCCTATCTGGTGCCGACGCCGGCGTCGGTGATCGGGCAGCTCGTGCAGGAATGGCCCACGCTGTGGCGGGAGACCCTGCCCACGCTGTACGCCACGCTGGGCGGCTTCGCGCTGTCGGCATTGATCGGCGTGCCGATCGCGATGTGGATCGCGTATTCGCGCCTCGTCGAGAGCTTCGTCTATCCGCTGCTGGTGTTCTCGCAGTCGGTGCCCAAGGTGGCCATCGCGCCGCTGTTCGTGGTGTGGTTCGGCTTCGGTGTCTTTCCGAAGATCATCGATGCCTTCCTGCTCGGGTTTTTTCCCGTCATCGTCGCCACCGTGCAGGGCTTCAAGTCGATCGAGCCCGATGTGGTCGACCTCGCGCGTTCGATGGGCGCGCGGCCGTTCAAGATCTTCCTCAAGTTCCGCCTGCCGCAGGCGATGCCGGCGATCTTCAGCGGCCTGAAGGTGTCGGTCACGCTGGCGGTGGTGGGCGCGGTGGTGGGTGAATTCGTCGGCTCCAACTCGGGCCTGGGCTATGTGCTGCAGAAGGCCAATGGCACCTTCGACCTGCCGCTGATGTTCGCCGGCCTCGTGATCCTGTCGCTGATGGGCGTGGTGCTGTTCCTGGTGGTCGAGATGGTCGAACGCTGGCTCATGCCGTGGCACGCGTCGCAACGCCACGACCTGCAGGCGGCCACCGCATGAACAAGGCCGTGGAGCAGGGCACCGCACTGGCGGCGCAGCAGGGCGCGGTGCTGATCGAAGGCCGCGGCGTGCACAAGACCTACCGCACGCTGGACGGCGAGGTCCAGACGCTGAAGGCGCTGGACTTCCAGATTCGTGCCGGCGAGTTCGTCGCCGTGGTCGGGCCCTCGGGTTGCGGCAAGAGCACGCTGATGAAGATGGTGGCCGGGCTGCTGCCCATCAGCGGCGGCGAACTGGAACTGTCGTCGAAGCCGGTGCGCGGGCCGCAGACCGATGTCGGCATCGTGTTCCAGAGCGCGCTGCTGCTGCCGTGGCGGCGTGTCATCGACAACATCCTGCTGCAGGCCGAGATCCGCGGCCTGCCGCTGGCGGCGGCGCGTGACCGGGCGATGGCGCTCATCCAGATGGCGGGTCTGGCCGGCTTCGAGCAGAAGTACCCGTGGCAGTTGTCGGGCGGCATGCAGCAGCGCGTGGCGATCCTGCGCGCGCTGCTGCACGACCCGTCGGTGCTGCTGATGGACGAGCCCTTCGGCGCGCTCGACGCGATGACGCGCGAGAAGATGAACGTCGAGCTGCAGCGCATCTGGATGACGTCGCAGAAGACGGTGCTGCTGATCACGCACAGCATTCCCGAGGCCATCTTCCTGGCCGACCGCGTGTTCGTGATGAGCGAGCGGCCGGGCCGCATCGTCGAGGTGGTGAACATCGATCTGCCGCGGCCGCGCTCGCTCGACGTGATGGGCAGCGAGGTCTTTGCCGGTTATGCCAAACGGCTGCGCGCGCACTTCTTCGCCGCCGGCAGCCTCGACGCCTGAACGGGGGCATCGGCATGGGCGTGGGCATCGGCATCGGCACGGCCGGCGGCGCAGCACCGAAGCTGGTCGTGCGCGAGGTCGATCTGCGCGTGCGCCCGCTGCGGCTGCGGCTGCCGTTTCGCTTCGGTGCCCATACGCTCACCGCGTGCCCGCAGGTGTTTGTGCGTGTCGCCGTCGAGCTCGAAGGTCACGCCCGCGCGCACGGCTTTGCGGCCGAGTTGATGGTGCCAAAGTGGTTCGACAAACGGGCCGCCTTCACACCACGCGACAACGTCGGCCATCTGGCACTCGCGTTGTCGAACGCCGCCGCCGCGTACACGAACGATGCGCCGGCCACGTCGTTCGGCCTGTTCGCGCGTCACTGCGCGGCGTTGATGGACGCGGGCCGGTTGCAGGGCCTGAGCGAACTGTCCGCCGCCTTCGGCGCGGCAGTGATCGACCGCGCCGTCATCGACGCGCTGTGCCGCGCCACGGGTTGTTCGTTCTTCGACGCTGCGCGCGCCAACCTTCTGGGCATCGACAGCCGGCTGACGCCTGATCTTGCGGGCTGGGACTGGAACGCCTGGCTGCCGATGCTGCAGCCGCTGGCGCGCATCGAGGCGCGCCATACCGTGGGTCTGCTCGACGAACTCGACAGCGAGCAGGTGGGCGACGACGGCCTGCCGATCAGCCTGCGTGCGGTGATCGCACGCTACGGCCACCGCTGCTTCAAGATCAAGCTCGGCGGCGAGCCCGACGCCGACCTGGCGCGGCTGCGCGCGGTGCACGCGGTGCTGGGCGCGACCGCGGGCGAGTACCGCCACACGCTGGACGGCAACGAACAGTACGCGAACCGCGATGCACTGAAGGCGCTGCTGGCGGGGCTGCGCGAACTGCCGACGCCGCTGTACATCGAGCAACCCATGGCGCGCGAAGCGAGTTTCGATGCGGCGCTGCCGGGTGATGCTGTCGCGCCTTTCCTGATGGACGAGGCCGACGCCACGCTGGACGCCTTCGTGCGCGGCCGCGGCGCCGGCTGGCGCGGTGTTTCCAGCAAGGGCTGCAAGGGCTTGTACAAGGCGCTCATCAACCGCGCGCGCTGCGCACAAGCCGGCGGCAGGCTGTTCATGTCGGCCGAAGACCTGACCTGCCAGGCCGGGCTGGCGCTGCAGCAGGACCTGGCGCTGGTGGCGCTGCTGGGCATCACGCACAGCGAACGCAACGGCCACCACTACGGCGACGGCTTCGGCATCGCGCCGGCGCACGAAAAGGCCGCTTTCGTGCGCGCGCATCGCGGGCTCTACGACGCCGACGCGCGCCTGCGCATCGACGGCGGCATGCTTTCAGTGGCGTCGCTGGCCGGTCCCGGCTTTGCGCACGCGGCCGAACCCGACTGGGATTCGCTGCAGCCGCCGGCCGCCGCGCCCGAGATGCTCTGAACAGGAGACCCGTGATGAACCCGACGCTGCCACTGCCCGGCCTCGACGGCCAACTGCAGCCCTACACGCTGCGCGCCACCACGCCGGTGGCCGCCGCGCCCCGCGGCACGCCCTTCAATCGCATCGCCTATTCGGCCGCGCACGTCGTCGCCGACGCGCGTGCCGCCATCGACCCCTGGCTGCACAGCGCCATCGACTGGGACGCCACCATCGCCTACCGCCAGCGTCTGTGGGCCATGGGGCTGGGCGTGGCCGAGGCGATGGACACCGCGCAGCGCGGCATGGGGCTGGACTGGCCGACATCGCTCGAACTCATTCGCCGCTGCCTCGACGCCGCGCGCGACGTGCCCGGCGCGCTGCTGGCCTGCGGCTGCGGCACCGACCATCTGGCGCCCGACGCGGCGCGCAACGTCGACGACGTGATCCGCGCCTACGAGGAGCAGATGGCCGCGATCGAAGCGCTCGGTGGCCGCCTGATCGTGATGGCCAGCCGCGCGCTGGCGCGTGTGGCGCGCAGCCCGGCCGACTACGAACGCGTCTACGACCGCGCGCTGCGCCAGGCGCGCCAGCCGGTGATCCTGCACTGGCTGGGCGAGATGTTCGACCCCGCGCTGCAAGGCTACTGGGGCAGCGCCGATGCGGCCGGCGCGATGCACACCGCGCTCGGCGTCATCGCGGCGAATGCGTCGAAGGTCGACGGCATCAAGGTCTCGCTGCTCGACAAGCACAAGGAGATCGAGATGCGGCGCCGCCTGCCGGCCGGCGTTCGCATGTACACCGGCGACGACTTCAACTATGCCGAGCTCATCGCCGGCGACGGCGCGGGCACACTGGCGAACCACGGCCACAGCGATGCGCTGCTCGGCATCTTCGATGCCATCGCACCGGCCGCGAGCGCGGCGCTGGCGGCGCTGGCGGCCGGTGACGAGGCGCGCTTTCACGCCATCCTGGCGCCCACGGTGCCGCTGTCGCGCCACATCTTCGCGGCGCCGACGCGCTTCTACAAGACCGGCGTCGTCTTCATGGCCTGGCTCAATGGCCACCAGTCGCACTTCACGATGGTCGGCGGCCAGCACAGCGCGCGTTCGCTGCCGCACCTGTGCGAGCTGTTCCGCCTGGCCGACGCGGCCGGGCTCATCGAAGACCCGCAGCGCGCCGCGTCGCGCATGACGCATCTGCTGGCGCTGCACGGCGTGGGCTGAGGTGCGCGACTTCAGCGGCAGCCACCGCTGGCTGTCGATCAACACCGCCACGCTGCGCGCCCAGTGGCCGCTGGAGCGCATCATCGGCGAGTGCGCGGCGCGCGGCATCCGCGCCATCTCTCCCTGGCGCGACCAGGTCGCTGCGCTCGGCCTGCAGCGCACCGCGGCGCTGCTGCGCGACACCGGCATGGCGCTCTCGGGTTATTGCCGCGGCGGCATGTTCACGTCGCCGCAGGCGCTGAGCGACAACCGGCGCGCCGTCGACGAAGCAAAGGCGCTGAACGCGCCCTGCCTGGTGCTGGTGGTCGGTGGCCTGCACGCTGGCAGCAAGGACCTGGTGGCGGCGCGCAGTGCGGTGCACGACGGCGTGGCGGCGACGCTGGACTACGCGCGCAGCGTGGGCATGCCGCTGGCCATCGAACCGCTGCATCCGATGGTGGCGGCCGACCGCTCGTGCATCAATACGCTGGCGCAGGCGCTGGACCTGTGCGATGCGCTGGACCCGGCGCGCAGCGGTGCGCTCGGCGTTGCGCTGGACGTCTATCACGTCTGGTGGGATCCGCTGCTGCAGGCGCAGATCGAGCGCGCGGGGCGCGAGCGCTGCTCGCGTTTCACGTCTGCGACTGGCTGCTGGCGACGCGCGATCTGCTCAACGACCGCGGCATGATGGGCGACGGCGTGATCGACCTGCCGCGCATTCGCGGCTGGGTCGAGGCCGCAGGTTATGCGGGCTACGCCGAGGTCGAGATCTTCTCGGCGCTGGACTGGTGGCGGCGCGACGGCGCCGAGGTGCTGGACACCTGCATCGAGCGCCACCGCAGCGTGGTGTGACGAGCGCCGGAGCAAGGCGGGAGAGTGTCGTTGGCGAGGGTTATCGACTAGGCCTGTTGCCTTGACGCTGCTTTCGCGCCACTTCAATAATTATCCAGTTAGTCAAACACCGGAGACACCCATGCTGAACCGTCGCGACATGCTTCTCACCACCACCGCGGCGCTGGCCGCGGCGGCCGCCGGCCCCGTGGCCGCGCAGGGCAGGCAGAAGGTCACGCTGCTGCTGAACTGGTACCTCTACAGCGAGCACGCACCGTTTTTCCTCGGCAAGCAGCGCGGCTACTTCGAGCAGGAAGGCATCGATCTGGACATCCAGGAAGGGCGCGGCGCCGGCGTCACCGTGCAGGCGGTGGCCGCCGGCTCGGCGCAGTTCGGTTACGCCGACGTGGCGACGATGATCAAGGCCGGCGCGCGCGGCGCGCCGGTGGTGGCGGTGGGCGTGCTGCTGCAGACCAGCCCGATGGCGGTGATGGGTTTTTCCGAGAAGAACATCAAGACGCCGGCCGACATCAAGGGCAAGACCATCGTGCTGACGCCGGGCGATTCGATGTCGCAGGTGTGGCCGCTGATGATGCAGAAGACGGGGCTGAAGGAGACCGACTTCAAGATCCTCTCGGGCGACGCGAAGACGAAGATGAACGCGCTCATCAGCGGCCAGGCCGACCTGACCATGGGCTATGTGATGGACCAGCCGGTGAAGCTGCTCGACGCGACGAAGAAGACGGTGACGACGATCCGCTTCGCCGACTACGGCGTCAACCTCGTCTGCTCGGGCATCGTCGTGCAGAAGGACTTCCTGAAGCAGAACCCCGACCTCGTGCGGCGCTTCATGCGCGCGGCGACGAAGTCGATGGAAGCGGCCGAGAAGGACCCGGCGGCGGCGGTGGACGCGATGCTCAAGGCCGATCCGAAGTCGGGTGTGCGCGACTCGCTGATCGGCGGCATGAAGCAGACCGTCGCGCTGTACCACGCGCCCGGCGTCACCAGCGGCCAGCCGTACCGCGTGTCGGCCAAGGTGATGGACGACTCGTTCGACATGCTGCTGAAATACGGCGGCCTGGACAAGGCCACCGCCGGCAAGGCCGAGGACTACTACACCAACGACTATCTGCCGGCGCAGTGAACGCCGCTGGCTGCACCCGCTGCGTCCGCTGAGGGCCTGCGCGCCGGCGGGGTCCGGGCTGACCGGGCCGCCGTCGGCGTGGGGCTCAGGCCGAGCGACCCGGCCAGGGGTTGGAGCGGCGGCACCGTTGACAGCGCACGTGACAGCAGGCTACGATCGTTGTAGTTAACCAGTTAGTCACATACGCTGTCCATCCCATGATCTCCGGCACGACCCGTCTGTTCGGCATCATCGGCCACCCCGTCGGCCATGTGCGGGTGCCGACCACCTTCAACGAACGTTTTGCACGCGACGGCATCGACGCCGTCAGCCTGCCCTTCGACGCCGCACCCGAACAGTTCACGGCCGCCGTTCGCGGGCTGCAGGCGCTGCGCAACCTGGGCGGCTTCGTCGTCACCGCGCCCCACAAGCAGGCGATGGTGGCCTTGTGCGACGAGGTTGTCGGCGAGGCCGCGCTCGTCGGCGCCGTCAACACCGTGCGGCGTGATGCCGACGGCCGCCTCGTCGGCGAACTCTTCGACGGCAGCGGCTTCGTGCGCGGGCTGCTCGCCCACGGCCACAGCGTCGCCGGCAAGACGGTGTTCCTCAACGGTGCCGGTGGCGCCGGCAACGCGGTGGCGTTTGCGCTGGCGCGCGCCGGCGTCGCGGCCATCACCATCCACAACCGCACCGAATCACGCGCCGCCGACCTCGTGCGCCGCGTCGGCGCGGCCTACCCGGCCTGCCGGGTGCAGCTCGGGCCGAAAGACGCGCGCGGCTTCGACATCGCGGCCAACGCCACCAGCGTTGGCCTGGCCGAAGGCGAACTCTCGTTCGATGTCTCGCAGCTCACAGCGGCCACGCTGGTGACCGAGGTCATCATGAAACCCGAGAAGACCGCGCTCATCCTGGCGGCCGAAGCGCACGGCTGCCCGGCGCAGCAGGGCCGCTACATGCTGGACTACCAGATGGACCTGATCTTCGACTTCATGCACATCGGCAAACCATGAGCGAACCCGCCGTCATGACCAGCGCGCAGGCGCTGATCCACGCGCGCCGCGATGCGCGGGCGCTGCCTGCGTGGCCGCCTGCCGTGCCGGATGCCTGGGCGCCGCACGACCTGGCCTCGGCCTATGCACTGCAGCGCCATGTCGCCCACGGCACCGGCGCGGTGCGTGGCTGGAAGGTCTCGGCGCTGACGGCGCTGCAGCAGCAGGCGCTGCACGTGGCATGCCCGATTGCCGCGCCGCTGCTCGATCCCTGGGTGCAGTTCGGCGACGCGGCGCGCTTCAGGCTGGCCCGCTTCATCCAGCCGCGCCTTGAATGTGAATTCGCGTTCGAGCTCGCAAACGACCTGCCCGAACGTTCGGCGCCGTATGCGCGCGCCGAGGTGCTGGCCGCGATCGCCCATCTGCGCATCGGCGTCGAGATCACCGATTCGCGGCTGCCGCCGCGCGCCGGCGTCTGGGCCGAACTGGCCGATGCGTTCAACAACGGCGCCTATGTCGTCGGCGCCGCCTGCGCCGCGTGGCAGGCGCTGGACTTCGCGCACCATGCCATCGTGCTGACGGCCGAAACGAGCGGCATCAGGCACGAGCTTGCGCGCGGCGATGGCCGCCCGGTGCTCGATGGCGACCCGCTGGGTGCGGTGCTGGCGCTGGCGAATGCACAGCCCGCGGGGTACGGCGGCCTGCGCTCCGGCCAGGTGGTGACCACCGGCACCTGCACCGGTGCGGTGGCGATTCCGGGGCCGGGCAGGGTGCTCGCCGATTTCGGTGCGCTCGGGCGCATCGAGCTGAGTTTCGAATGAGCGGGGTGAATTGATGCGCGTCGTGTCTGCCGATGAAGCGGCCCGTCTCGTCGAGTCGAACGACACCGTCGTCATCGGCGGCTCCGGCGGCGGCCATGCGGTGCCCGAGGCGCTGATCGCCGCCATCGAGCGCCGTTTCCTGAACGACGGCCTGCCGCGCGACATCACCTCGCTGCACCCGGTGGGGCTGGGCGACCGCGGCGAACGCGGTGTCTCGCGTTTTGCGCACGCGGGGCTGCTCAAGCGCATCGTCTGCGGCACGCTGGTGGATTCGCCCCAGGTCGAGGCCATGGCGCTGGCCGACGAGGTCGAGGCCTATACGCTGCCGCAGGGCGCGATCTCGCAGTTGATGCGCGAGATGGCCGCCGGCCGGCCCGGGCTGATCACGCACGTCGGGCTGCACACCTTTGTCGACCCGCGCCATGGCGGCGGCCGCCAGAGCGCACGCGCCACCGACGATCTGGTCGAACTCGTCACGCTGGGCGGCCGCGAGTGGCTGCACTACAAGCCGTTCAAGATCGATGTCGCACTGCTGCGCGGCACCACGGCCGACGAAGACGGCAACGTGACGATGGAGCAGGAGGCGATCTTCGGCGAGATGATCTCGATGGCACAGGCCACGCGCGCCAACGGCGGCCTCGTCATCGTGCAGGTCAAGCGACTGGCGCAGCGCGGCACGCTGCCGGCCAAGCAGGTGAAGATTCCCGGCATGATGGTCGACCTGGTCGTCGTCGATGCCGAACAGCGCCAGACCTACGTCAGCGACTACAACCCGGTCTACGCGGGCGAGCTGAAGACGCCGTTGTCGGCGATTGCGCCGCTGGCCTTCGACCCGCGCAAGATCATCGCGCGCCGCGCCGCGATGGAACTGGTGCCGGGTGCGGTGTGCAACCTGGGCTCGGGCATCTCCACCGGCATCGCCACCGTGGCGGCCGAAGAAGAGGTGCTCGACCGCATCGTGCTCACCAACGAACAAGGCCTGATCGGCGGCGCGCCGGCCAGCGGCAACGAAGTCGGCGCCAGCCGCAACTACTGGGCGATGGTCGACCAGCCCTACCAGTTCGACTTCTACGACGGCGGTGGCCTCGACCTCGCGTTCCTGTCGTTCGCCGAGGTCGACCGCGACTGCAACGTCAACGTCAGCCGCTTCGGCAGCCGCATCATCGGCCCGGGGGGCTTCATCAACATCAGCCAGGGCGCGAAGAAGATGATCTTCAGCGGCACCTTCAGCGCCGGCGGCTTGAAGCTGGCGTGGCCGGGCGGCAAATTGCAGGTGCTGCAGGAAGGGCGCGAGGCGAAGTTCGTCGAGCGCGTGACGCAGCTCTCGTTCAGCGGCCGCTATTCGCGCCAGCGCGGGCAGGAGGTGATCTACGTCACCGAGCGCGCGGTGTTCCGCGCCACCGACGACGGCCTGATGCTGACCGAGATCGCGCCCGGCGCCGACCTCGAACGCGACGTGCTGGCGCTGATGGCGTTCAAGCCCTTGGTTTCGCCAGGACTGCGGCTGATGGACGAGCGGCTGTTCCATCCGGAACCGATGGGCCTGGCCGATGACCTGGCGCGGCGACCGGCGGCGCGCCGCTCGCCGCGGCTGGCCCGGCTGGGCATGCCATGACGGCCGCGGCGCAACCGAAGTCGCGCGCGGCGGGCGCGGCGGCGAAGGCGAAGGCGAAAGCGAAAGCCAAAGCCAAGCCCAAGCCCAAGCTGGTGGCAGTGCGTGATGCCGAAGCCACGCGGCTGCGCATCCTCGACGCGGCGCTGGCCGAGTTCGCGGACAAGGGGCTGGCCGGTGCGCGCATCGACGTCATCGCCGAAGTCGCGCGCTCGAACAAGCGCATGATTTATTACTACTTCGACAGCAAGGAACAGCTCTACATCGCGGCGCTGGAGCGCGCCTACATCGACATGCGGGTGCAGGAAGCGGCACTCGCGCTGGCCGAGCTGGCGCCGGCCGACGCGATACGCACGCTGGTGTTCTTCAAGTTCGACTACTACGACAAGCACCCCTGGCTGGTGGGCCTGCTCAACGGCGAGAACATGCTCGGTGCGCGTTTCCTGCGCCAGTCCAAACGCCTGCGCGAACTGCAGGTCTCGCTGCTCGAAACATTGAGCGGGCTGCTCAAGGCGGGCGTCAAGGCGGGCACATTCAGGCGCGGTGTCGACCCCATCGAGCTGTACCTGTCGATCGCGTCGCTGAGTTACTTCTATTTCTCCAACCGCGCCACCTTGTCGACCGCGTTCGGCCAGGACCTGAACTCACCGGTGGCGCTGCGCAAGCGGCGCGAGAACGCGGCTGAAGTCATCCTCGGTTATTTGCGACCATGAGATGGAGCCCCCAAGCTCGCCATCGCTCGCTGCCCGCCAGCGGAGCCGGTCCGTGGCGGGAAGCTTGGTAGTGCGCGAATCTACCGAAAGGAATGTACGTTGAAGTTCGGTGACTACACCAAGGTCAAATCGCTTGAGAACCCGGCGGGTTTTCGCGCCAACCTGCAGACGCTGGGGCTGCAGATGCCGTGCGACGATGTCGTCGAGGCCGGCGCGGCGTCGCCACTGGCAGCGCCGCTGCAAGTCGACGGTCTGCACGTCGGCAACCGCTTCGCGATCCAGCCGATGGAAGGCTGGGACGGCACAGAAGACGGCCTGCCGTCGGACAACACGCGCCGGCGCTGGCGCCACTTCGGCCTGTCGGGTGCGAAGTTCATCTGGGGCGGCGAAGCGGTGGCGGTGCGGCCCGACGGCCGCGCGAATCCGAACCAGCTCATGCTGCTGGCGCACACCGAAAAGGCGATCGGCGAACTGCGTGATGGCCTGGTGGCCGCGCACCGTGAGGCGATGGGCGACGACAAGGGCCTGGTCATCGGTCTGCAGCTCACGCATTCGGGCCGCTTCGCCAGGCCCAACGACAAGCGGCGCATGGAGCCGAAGATCCTCTACCGCCACCCGCTGCTGGACCGCAAGTTCCATCTCGCCGACGACGTGCCGGTGTTCAGCGACGGCGACATCCGCGCGCTCATCGACGACTTCGTCACCGCCGCCAAACGCGCGCAGAAGCTGGGCTTCGACTTCGTCGACCTCAAGCATTGCCACGGTTATCTGGGGCACGAATTCCTGTCGGCGAAAACGCGGCCGGGCGACTTCGGCGGCTCGATCGAGAACCGCACGCGTTTCCTGCGCGAACTGGTGCAGGGCATTCGCGCCGAAGCGCCCGGGCTGAAGATGGGCATGCGCATCTCGGCGGCCGACCTCGTGTCGTTCAAGCCCGATCCGACGCAGTCCGACGGTGACGTGCTCGGCCCCGGCGTGCCCGACGACTTCAGCGGCGCACTGCCTTATCGCTACGGCTTCGGCACCGCGGAAGCCAACCCGCTGCAGATGGACCTGAGCGAGACGAAGGCGGTGCTGGCGGTGGCGCGCGAGCTGGGCGTGAAGATGATCAACATCACGCTCGGCAGCCCCTACTACAACCCGCACCTCACGCGGCCGGCGATCTACCCGCCGTCCGACGGCTACCAGCCGCCGGAAGACCCGCTGATCGGCGTGATGCGCCACCTGCAGGTCACGCACGAGCTGAAGCTCGCGTTTCCCGAGCTGATGTTCATGGGCAGCGGCTACACCTATCTGCAGGAGTTCCTGCCGCACGTGGCGCAGGCCGCGGTGCGCGAAGGCTGGGTCGATCTGGTCGGTTTGGGGCGCCTGGTGCTGTCGTACCCCGAGCTTCCGGCCGACGTGCTGGCCGGCCGCACGGTGCAGCGCAAACGCCTGTGCCGCGCGTTCAGCGACTGCACCACGGCGCCGCGCAACGGCATCGTCTCGGGCTGCTACCCGCTCGATCCGCACTACAAGAAGTCACCCGAGATGAAGCTCGTCACGCTGGTGAAGAAGGCGGCGAATCTGTCATGAAGATCGGCGTCGTCGGCACCGGCATCATGGGCGGCCACATCGCGCGCCGCCTTGCGGCAGCGGGCTTCGAGGTGACGGGCTGGAACCGCACGCCGGCCAAGCTGGCGCCGCTGCACGGCGTGCGCGCCGGCGATGACCTCGTGCAGACGCTGGCGACGAGCGACGTCGTCATCGTGATGCTGTCCACCGGCCCGGTGGTCGACGGGTTGCTGTTCAGCGGCGGCGAGCGCGCGCCGGTGGCGGCGCTGCGCGCAGGCTCGACGCTGATCGTGATGAGCTCGATTCCGGTGGCCAGCGCGAAGGCGCAGGCGCTGGCGCTGGCCGAACGCGGTGTGCACTACATCGACGCGCCGGTCTCCGGTGGCGAGCCCGGTGCGCGCGACGGCACGCTGGCCATCATGGCCGGCGCCGCGCTCGACAGTTTCGAGCGTGTGGCGCCGGTGTTCGCGCCGCTCGGCCAGGCCACGCTGCTGGGGCCGGTGGGCAGCGGCCAGCTCGCGAAACTGGCGAACCAGATCATCGTCGGCGGCACGCTGGTGGCCATCGCCGAAGCGCTGACGCTGGTCACACAGGGCGGTGCCGACGCTGCCGCGGTGCGCCGGGCCTGGATGGGCGGCTTCGCCGATTCCAAGGTGTTGCGTGTGCTGGGCGAGCGCATGGTCAACGGCAACTTCGAGCCCGGCAGCCCGGCGGCGTATCAGTTGAAGGACATGCGCACCGCCGCCGCGCTGGCGGCCGAGAACGGCCTGGCGCTGGCGCAGTTGAACGGCGTCATCAAGCGCTTCGAGGCGCTTGAGCGCAGCGGCGAGATCGAACGTGATGTGTCCATCGTCGTGCGCGAGGTCGAGCGCACGGCCCGAAAGCCCAGCGAGGTGCGTACATGAACGGCCAGGTGAGCTTGGCGGTCGATGCGTGGGTGGCGACCATCACGCTCGACCGTCCCGCCAAACACAACGCCATCACACCGGCGATGGCCGCTGAACTGGCAGGTCATTGCCGCGAGGTCGATGCGCGCGACGACGTGCGCGTGGTGCTGCTGCGCGGCGCCGGCGAACGTGCGTTTTCCGCCGGCAGCGACCTGACGGCGCTGGCCGAAGACCGCGGCGTCTGGGCCTTCCGCAACCGCATCGAATATGCAGCGGTGGTGCGCGACATCCGCAAGCCCGTGGTCGCGCTGCTGCGCGGCTGGGTGCTCGGCGGCGGGCTCGAGATCGCGCTCGCGGCCGACGTGCGCATCGCCGGCCGCAGTGCGCGCCTGGGGGCGCCCGAGGTCACGCGCGGCTGGCTCGGCGGCGGCGGCGCGTCGCAGATCCTGCCGCGCCTGGCCGGCGCCGGGCGCGCAATGCACCTGCTGCTGTCGGGCGAGCCGGTGAGCGCCGAGCAGGCACTGCAGATGGGACTGGTCGAAGAGGTGCTGGACGATGGCGCGCTCGACGCACGTGCGCTGGCTTATGCACGTGCGGTGGCGGCGCACAGCCCGATCGCCACCCAGGCCGTGAAAGCCGCAGTGCGCGCGGCGCTCGAGATGCCTTACAGCGCCGGCATCCGCTACGAAAACGAATTGCACGTCGTCTGCATGCAGGCGCGTGATGCGGCCGAAGGCCTGGCTGCGTTCGCGGCCCGGCGCGACGCCGATTTCAAGGGACACTGAACCGCCTTATGGCAGCCTTCGACACCCAGCGCGTCACCAGCGTGCACCACTGGAACGAGACGCTCTTCACCTTCACCTGCACGCGCGGCGCGAGCCTGCGTTTCGAGAGCGGCCACTTCGTGATGGTGGGCCTGATGGTGGACGCCAAGCCGCTGATGCGCGCCTACAGCATCGCGAGCGCGCATTACGCCGAAGAGCTGGAGTTCTTCAGCATCAAGGTCGCCAATGGCCCGCTCACGTCACGCCTGCAGCACCTGGCGGTGGGTGACGAGGTGCTGATCGGCCGCAAGCCCACCGGCACGCTGGTGCTGTCTGACCTGCTGCCGGGGCGCAACCTCTACCTGTTCGCAACAGGCACCGGGCTGGCGCCGTTCCTGAGCATCATCCGCGACCCCGACACCTACGAACGTTTCGAGAAAGTGGTGCTGGTGCACGGCGTGCGCATCGGCAGCGAACTGGCTTACGCGCAATTCATCGAGGCCGAACTGCCGCACGACGATTTCCTCGGCGACGAAGTGCGGCGCAAGCTGATCTACTACCCGACCGTGACGCGCGAGCCGTTTCGCAACCAGGGCCGGCTGACGACACTGATCGAAAACGGCAAGCTCACGCAGGACATCGGCCTGCCGGCGCTGAACCCGCAGACCGACCGCGCGATGATCTGCGGCGGCCCCGCGATGCTGGCCGACCTGCGCGTCGTGCTGGACGCGCTGGGCTTCGAGATTTCGAAAGGCGTCGGCCAGGCCGGCCACTACGTGATCGAGCGCGCTTTCGTCGAGAAGTAGCGCAGCGTCAGCCTATGCGTCCGAGCAGGAGGTACTCCATGAGGGCCTTCTGCACATGCATTCGATTTTCCGCCTCGTCCCAGACCACCGACTGCGGGCCATCGATCACTTCGGCGGTGACCTCCTCGCCGCGGTGCGCGGGCAGGCAGTGCATGAAGAGCGCGTCGGGCTGGGCCACGGCCATCATCTCGTCGTCGACGCACCAGTCGACGAAGGCCTTCAGGCGCTCCTCGTTTTCGGCTTCGTAGCCCATGCTGGTCCAGACGTCGGTGGTGACGAGGTGCGCCCCTTCGCAGGCCTGCATCGGATGGTCGAAGACCTTGAAGCAGCTCGGGTCGTGAATGCCGGCCACCGCGGCGTCGACCTCGTAGCCGCCGGGTGTGCTGACGTGCACCGTGAAGCCCAGCACCTCGGCCGCCTGCAGCCAGGTGTTGGCCATGTTGTTGCCGTCGCCGACCCAGGCCACCACCTTGCCGCGCATCTCGCCGCGGTGTTCGATGAAGGTGAAGATGTCGGCCAGGATCTGGCACGGGTGGTATTCGTTGGTCAGGCCGTTGATCACCGGCACGCGCGAATGGGCGGCGAAGCCTTCGAGCTTGGCCTGCTCGAAGGTGCGGATCATCACCAGGTCGACCATGCGGCTGATGACGCGCGCGGTGTCTTCCACCGGCTCGGCGCGGCCGAGCTGGCTGTCGCCGGTGGTCAGGTTCAGCACCGAGCCGCCCATCTGGTACATGCCGGCCTCGAAGCTGACGCGTGTGCGTGTGCTGGCCTTCTCGAAGATCATCGCCAGCGTGCGGTCGACCAGCGGCTGGTAGCGCTCGTAGTTCTTGAAGCGCGTCTTGATGATGCGCGCGCGCTCGAACAGGTAGGCGTATTCCTCGGCGCGAAAGTCCTTGAACTGCAGGTAGTGTTTCATCAGCGAGCGCCCGGGCTTCATGGCTTTTCGGCGAGAAAGGCCTTGATCAGCGGGCACAGGATGGCGGCGATCTGGCGCGCTTCGTCGGCCGTCAGGATCAGCGCCGGCAGCAGCCGCACCACGCTGTCGGCGGTGACGCTGATCAGCAGCCCGGCCTGCGCCGCACGCTGCAGCAGCACGCCGCAGGGGCGGTCGAGCGCGATGCCTATCATCAGCCCGGCACCGCGGAGTTCGCGCACGCCGCTCACGCCTGTCAGCCCGGCCTGCAATGCGTCGCGCAACACCTTGCCGACGGCGGCGGCGTTTTCCAGCAGGCCGTCTTCTTCCATGATGCGCAGCGTCTCGACGCCGGCGCGCATCGCCAGCGGGTTGCCGCCGAAGGTGGTGCCGTGGTTGCCCGGGCCGAGCACGTCCTTGGCCTTCGGGCCGGCGACGATGGCGCCGATCGGCACGCCCGAGCCCAGGCCCTTGGCCAGCGGCATCACGTCGGGCTGGATGCCGGCCCACTGGTGCGCGAACCATTTGCCGGTGCGGCCCAGGCCGCACTGCACCTCGTCGAGCATCAGCAGCCAGCCCTTGTCGTCGCACAGCCTGCGCAGGCCCTGCAGGTAGTCGTTGCGCGTCGCGTTGATGCCGCCTTCGCCCTGGATGACTTCCAGGAACACCGCGACGACGTTGGGGTTCGTGCGCGCCACTTCCTGCACGGCCGCCAGATCGTTCAGCGGCACGCGCACGAAACCTTGGACCAGCGGCTCGAAGCCTTTTTGCACCTTGGCATTGCCGGTGGCCGACAAGGTGGCGATCGAGCGACCGTGGAATGCGCTTTCGTAGACGATGATCTCGGGCCGCGCAATGCCCTTGTCGTGGCCGTACTTGCGCGCGATCTTCAGCGCACCTTCGTTGGCTTCGAGACCCGAGTTGCAGAAGAACACCGACGACAGGCCCGACAATTCGCACAGCCTGGCGGCCAGTGTTTCCTGCAGCGGCACCTCGTAGTAGTTCGAGCTGTGGATCAGCTTGGCCACCTGGTCCTGCAGCGCCGGCACCAGCTTCGCGTGGCCATGGCCGAGCGTGCTGACGGCGATGCCGCCCAGGCCGTCGAGGTATTTGCGGCCCTCGGTGTCCCAGACCCAGCAGCCTCGGCCATGCGACAGCGCAAAAGGCAGTCGGCCGTAGGTGTCCATCACGTGCGGCATCGGCGAAGTGACGGCTGAGTCGGGAGCGTTCATCGTGGAATCCTTGTATGCCAGGGAAGAAAGCCGGCGCGCGACGGTGAGGTCACGCGCCGGCCGGCATTTCATTCTAGAAGCTCACGCCGGCGCCGGGGTGGCTGCTGCTGCGACGCAACATTTGCGGGCACAATGGCGGGCTGCCGATGACCCCAAACACCTCGTCCAAGCCGCGCCGCTACGTCATCCAGGGTGTCACCACCGACGGCAAGACCTTTCGCCCGAGCGACTGGGCCGAACGTCTGGCCGGCGCGATGGCGAGCTTTCGCCCCGGCGGCGTGCAAGGCGGCATCGCCAGCCATATCGGCTATTCGCCGTATTGCGAGCCGCAACTCGTCGACGGCGTCAAGAGCGTGATCGTCAACGAGGCGCTGCGCGACATCGAGCCGATGGCCTGGGACTTCGTGATGAACTTCGGGCGCGACAACAAACTGCGCGTGAGCGAGTTGCCGGCCGACGCACCGGCCTGAGGCACGCGCGCGTCGGCGGAAAAAGCGCCCATGAAAAAAGGCCTGCAGTGCAGGCCTTCGTATGCGGGCGAAGAATCTCAGGCGGCGAGCGCCAGCGCCTTGACCTTGGCCGACAGGCGGCTCTTCAGACGCGCGGCCTTGTTCTTGTGGAAGATGCCCTTGTCAGCCACCGAGTCGATGACACGCTGCGCGTCCTTGAAGGTCTCGGCTGCCTTGGCCTTGTCGCCACTGGCGACGACCTTGACGACGTTTTTCACCACGGTGCGAAAACGCGAACGCAGCGCCGTATTGGCCGCGTTCAGCACCACGTCCTGGCGGGCGCGCTTGCGGCCGGAGGCGAGGCGAACGGTCTTCTTCTTGGCTTTGGACGAGGTGGCCATGCTGGAGCTTCAGGTTTCAGGTGGTGCAAAGAGCGTCGAGTATAGCACGCTGGCCCGCGGCGGGGCAGCGCCCCGGACCGGCCGCCTATAATGCAGCGCTGACCCGGTATCGGGCGTTTCAACGCCCCCGTATTGTCCCGCCATCCGTGAACCTGCTCCGGGCTGCTTCCACCGTTTCGCTGCTGACCCTGGCCTCGCGCGTCACCGGGCTGGTGCGCGAGCAATTGGTGGCCGCATTCTTCGGCGCCGGCGCCGCTACCGACGCCTTCAACGTCGCCTTTCGCATTCCCAATCTCTTCCGTCGCCTGTTCGCCGAAGGCGCGTTTTCGCAGGCCTTCGTGCCGTTGCTGGCGGCCACGCGCGAGCGCGAGGGCGACGCCGCGACGCACCGTCTGGTCGACGCCGTGGCCACGGTGCTGGCCTGGGTGCTGCTGCTGACCTGCGTTGTCGGCGTGCTCGCCGCGCCGCTGCTGGTGTGGCTGATGGCGTCGGGTCTGAAGGACATCGACACCGCGGTGCTGATGACGCGCTGGATGTTCCCCTACATCGGCTTCATGTCGCTGGTGGCGCTGAGCGCGGGCATCCTCAACACCTGGAAGCGTTTTGTCGTGCCCGCCATCACGCCGGTGCTGCTGAACCTGAGCGTGATCTCGGCCGCGGCCATCGGCACGCCGCTGCTGCGCCGCTGGGGCGTCGAGCCGGTGCTGGCGCTGGCCGGCGGCGTCATGCTCGGTGGCGTGTTGCAGGCCGCGGTGCAGATTCCGGCGCTGCGCGCGGTGGGGCTGATGCCGCACATTGCGCTCAGCGGTCCGGGGTTGCGCGCCGCGTGGCGCCACCCGGGCGTGCACACGGTGCTGGGGCGCATGGCGCCAGCGCTGCTGGGTGTGTCGGTGGCGCAGATCTCGCTGCTCATCAACACCCAGATCGCGTCGCATGTCTCGGTAGGTGCGGTCTCGTGGCTGACCTATGCCGACCGACTGATGGAATTCCCCACCGGACTGCTGGGCGTGGCGCTGGGTGTCGTGTTGCTGCCGCAACTGTCGGCGGCGCAGGGCCGCGACGACGCGCAGGCCTATTCCGACATGCTCGACTGGGGCCTGCGTCTGGTGGTGCTGCTGGCGCTGCCGTGCGCGGTGGCGCTGCTGGTCTTTCCGCGGGCGCTGGTGGCGGTGGTGTTCCACTACGGCGCGTTCACCGCGCACGATGTGGCACAGACGGTGCACGCGCTGATGGGCTACGGCGTCGGGCTGATGGGGCTGATCGGCGTCAAGGTGCTGGCGCCGGGCTTTTATGCGCGCCAGGACACGCGCACGCCGGTGAAGATCGCCATCGTGGTGCTGGTGGCGACGCAGTTGATGAACGTCTTTTTCGTGCCGGCGCTGGGCCACGCCGGGCTGGCGCTGTCGATCGGCCTGGCGGCGCTGCTGAACGCCGGTCTGCTGCTGACCGGCCTGCTGCGGCGCGGCGTCTACCGGCCGCGCCCGGGCTGGGCCTTGTTTGCCACGCGTGTCGGCGTTGCCTGCGCGCTGCTCGGTGGCGTGCTGGCCTGGGCCGCGCGCCGTCTCGACTGGATCGGCATGCAGGCGCACTACGGCGCGCGCGCAGGCTGGATGGCTGTGGTGCTGGGGGCGGTGGGGGCCGGCTATTTCCTGGTGCTCGCCGCCAGCGGCCTGAAGCTGCGCCAGTTCGCGCGTCGAAGCTGACGCGCGCCGGGCGACTACACTTGACGGCGATGGGCAGCTCCTTGCATTTCGAAGCCCCCACGGTGCTGGGATACTTCGCCGCGCTGGTCGCCGAGGATGCCGGTTTCTCTCTCTTCGAAGCGGCGATCGCCGTGGCGCAGGACGCCTATCCGCGGCTCGATCCGCAGGACGTGCAGAGCCAGATCGACACCCTTGCCGAACGTCTGCGCAAACGTTTGCCGGCCGACGTGGCGCCGCTGCAGAAGCTGCGGCTGCTGAACCGCTACTTCTTCCACGAGCTGGGCTTCGCCGGCAACGTCAACGACTACTACGACCCGCGCAACAGCTACCTCAACGACGTGCTGAGCCTGCGTCGCGGCATCCCCATCACGCTGGCGCTCGTCTACCTCGAGATGGCGGCGCAGCTCGGCCTGCAGGCCAGTCCGATTTCGTTCCCCGGCCATTTCCTGGTAAAGCTGCGCATGCCGCGCGGCGAGGTGGTGCTCGACCCCTTCAGCGGCCAGTCGCTGTCGCGCGAGGAGCTTGACGAACGGCTGCTGCCTTACCGCCATCAGCACGGGCTGGCGGGCGATTTCGAAACGCCGCTGGGCCTGTTCCTGCAGGCGGCGGCGCCGCGCGACGTGCTCGCGCGGCTGCTGCGCAACCTGAAGGAGATTCACCGCACGGCGGCCGACTGGTCGCGCCTGGTGCCGGTGCTCGACCGTCTGGTGGTGCTGCTGCCGCAGGCGTGGGAAGAGCGACGTGACCGGGGTCTGGCATGGGCTGCGCTCGGCCACGACGAACTCGCCGCCACCGATCTGGCGGCCTATCTGGAACATCGCGCGCAGGCCGACGACGCCGCCGCCGTGCGGCGGCGGCTGGCCGATCTGCGCAGTCCGTGGCCGCCGCAGTTGCACTGATGGCCGTCTGGATGAAACAGATCCCGCTTGCCATCGGCCCCGACCCGCTGCCCACCTTCGACAGCTTCCTGCCTGGCGCCAATGGCGCTGCGCTGGAGCATCTGCGGCGTCTGGCGATGCCGGCCGCGCCGGTCTATCTGTGGGGCCCCGGGGGCAGCGGCAAGACGCACCTGCTGCGCGCGCTGGCGCATGCCTGCCAGCAGGCCGGCCAACGTGTCGGCTGGTTCGATGCCGGTGACAGCGTGCCCTGGCCGTTGGCGCCCGACTGGTCGCTCGTCGTCATCGATTGTTGCGACGATCTCGGCCCGGCGGCGCAGCAGGCCGCGTTTGCATTGTTCATCGAAGCGGCGACCGAAGGCGTGCAGGTGGCCGCGGCCGGGCGCCTGCCGCCGGTGGACCTGGCGCTGCGTGACGACCTGCGCACGCGGCTGGGCTGGGGCCACGTATTCGCGATGCAGCCGCTGGCCGAGGCCGAGACGCGGGCCGCGCTGCGCCGCGAAGGCGATCGGCGTGGCATCCTGCTGTCGGACGAGGTGATGGACCATCTGCTGACGCGCTTCCCGCGCGACCTCAAGCATCTGATGGCCTTGCTGGACCGGCTGGACGAATTTGCGCTCGCGCGTTCACGCGCGGTCACGATTCCGCTGCTGCGCACGATGCTGGCCGAAGAAGGCAGCCTTTCGTGAACCTGGCCTTGTTCGACCTCGACGGCACCTTGCTCGCCGGCGATTCCGACCATGCGTTCGGCGAGTTCCTGATCCGCCTGGGCTGGGCCGACGGCGCTGACTATCGGCGCCGCAACGACGAGTTCTTCGCGCTGTACGAGGCGGGCCGGCTCGACATCGCGGCCTATGTCGAGTTCTGCACCGCGCCCTGGCGCGGCCGCGACGGCGCCGAACTGGCGGCCGCGCGGGCGCGCTTCATCGACGACTTCGCACGCCCGGCGCTGCATCCGGCAGCGCTGGCGCTGGTCAGGCGCCATCAGGACGCGGGCGACAGCGTGGCGATCGTCACCGCCACCAACGACTTCGTCACGCGCCCCATCGCGCATCTGTTCGGCGTGCAGACGCTGATCGCCACCGAGCTCGCGCAAGACGCCTCGGGCCGCGTCACCGGGGCCATTGCCGGCGTGCCGGCATTCCGTGACGGCAAGGTGCAGCGTGTGGCTCAATGGCTGGCGTCGCAGGGCCGCAGCCTGGCCGACTTCACGCGCAGCACCTTCTACAGCGATTCGAGCAATGATCTGCCGCTGCTCGAAGCCGTGAGCCACCCCGTGGCCACCAACCCCGGCGCGGCGCTGCGCCGCATCGCGCAGCAGCGCGGCTGGCCCGTCATCGACCTTTTCAGATGATCACATGATCAAAAAATTCATCAACCGCCTGCTCGGCAAAGACAGCAGGCAGGACACGCCGGCGGCCGCGGTGCCGCTCGGCAGACGGCTCGAGATCGGCGTCGAGCAGCACGCCATCGACCCGGCGCTGCTCGACGACAACGCGGTGCGCGTGGTGAAGACACTGAAGGACGGCGGCTTCGAGGCCTACATCGTCGGCGGCGCGGTGCGCGACCTGCTGGTCGGCCTGCGGCCCAAGGACTTCGACGTTGCCACCGACGCCACGCCCGAGCAGGTGAAGGCGCTGTTCCGGCGCGCTTTCATCATCGGGCGGCGCTTCCGTCTGGTGCATGTGGTCTTCGGCCGCGGCCGTGAGCACGAGGTGATCGAGGTCTCGACCTTCCGCGCCTTCCTCGACGCGGCGGCGGCCGACCAGGTGCAGGGCAACGAGAAGACCTCGCGCCACGAGCTCGTCGAAAAGAAGCACGTCGTCGATGCCAGCGGCCGCGTGCTGCGCGACAACGTCTGGGGCCCGCAGATCGAGGACGCGGCGCGGCGCGACTTCACGATCAACGCGATGTACTACGACCCGACGACGCAGACCGTGGTCGACTACCACAACGGCCTGGCCGACGTGCGCGCGAAGCGGCTGCGCATGATCGGCGACCCCGAGACACGCTACCGCGAAGACCCGGTGCGCATCATCCGCGTCGTGCGCTTCGCGGCCAAGCTGGGCTTCGAGATCGAACGCAGCACGCGGGCGCCGATCCGCCAGATGGCGTCGCTGCTGGCCAACGTGCCGCTGTCGCGCCTGTTCGACGAGATGATCAAGCTGCTGCAGACCGGTCATTCGCTGCGCAGCATCGACGAGCTGAAGAAGCAGGGCCTGGAGCGCGGGCTGTTCCCGGTGCTCGACGCGGTGCTGACCGACGCCAGCCCGGCGCGCGAGAAGTTCGTCAGGCTGGCGCTGCAGAACACCGATGCGCGTGTGGCCGACGGGCGCAGCGTGGTGCCCAGCTTCATGCTGGCGTGCATGCTGTGGCACGACGTGCTGGAGCGCTGGAGCGCGCTGCGCAACGGCGGCGAGGCGCCGTTTCCGGCCCTGCAGCAGGCGGTGGACGCGGTCTTCGACGCTCGCATCGGAGACATCTCCGGGCGCGGCAAGCTGGCCGCCGACATGCGCGAAATCTGGCTCATGCAGCCGCGCTTCGAGCGCCGCACGGTGAATTCGGCGCGCGCGCTGGTCGAGCAGCCCCGTTTCCGCGCCGGCTACGACTTCCTGCGCCTGCGCGCCGATGTGGGTGAAGTGGGCGCCGAACTGGCCGACTGGTGGGAAGACTTCCATCTGGGCGACGACGACGAACGTGAAGCCCTGTTGCAGGAGGTGCGCACCAAGAACGCAGCGCCGCGCAGGCGTGCGCCAGCGGGCGAAGCCGCGCCTGAGCGGGCCGCACAACCCGCAGCCGCGCCGGCGGGCGGCGACGACGAGGCGCAGGCCCTGGCGCCGGCGGCCGACGCCGCACCACGCCGCAAGCGGCGGCGTCGCCGCAAGCCGGCGGCGGGGGCGGCACCGGCCGCCGAATGAAGGTCTTCGTCGGCCTGGGTGCCAACCTGGGCGACGCGCGGGCGACGCTGAACCAGGCGCTGCGGCAGATTGCCGATCTGCCGGCAACGGCGCTGACCGCGCAGTCGTCGTTCTACCGCAGCGCACCGCTGGACGCCGGCGGCCCCGACTTCGTCAACGCGGTGGCACAGATCGACACGACGCTGTCGCCACAGGCGTTGTTGCAGGCGCTGCAGGCCATCGAGCGATCGCATGGGCGCGAGCGGCCGTTCCGCAACGCCCCGCGAACGCTCGATCTCGACATCCTGGTCGCCGACGATCTGTGCCTCGACGAGCCCGGCTTGCAACTGCCGCACCCGCGGCTGCACGAGCGCGCATTTGTGCTGCTGCCGCTGCTGGAACTGGCGCCGCAGATGTCGTTGGCGCACATCGGGCCGCTGGCCGCGCTGCGCGCGCGCGTCGCACACCAGTGCATCGAGAGGTTGCCGTGAACCCTGTGAACCTGCTGGGCCAGTTGCCCATCGCCGTGCAGACCTTCGGGCTGCTGGTGCTGTCCAACCTGTTCATGACGATGGCCTGGTACGGCCACCTGAAGAACCTGGGCGACAAGCCCTGGTTCGTCGCCGCCATCATCAGTTGGGGCATCGCGATGTTCGAGTACCTGCTGCAGGTGCCGGCCAACCGCATCGGCTTCGAACACGGCTACTCGCTGGCGCAGCTCAAGATCGGCCAGGAGATCATCACGCTGGCGGTCTTCGTGCCGTTTGCGGTGCTCTACATGGGCGCGCCGCTGAAGCTGGACTACCTGTGGGCCGGCCTGTGCCTGCTGGGCGCGGTCTACTTCATCTTTCGGGCCTGAGCGCGGCGGCGCCGGGGGCGCACCCTACAATCCGCGCGTGACAAGCCGGTGACGCATCGGCACAACCGAAAGGCTCCCCTTGTTTGGCAAGCTGCTGCCGCGCGAAGGCAATTTCTTCGCCATGTTCAATGAACACGGCACCCAGATCGCCGCCGGCGCGCGCGCCTTCATGGAACTGGTGAAGCACTATTCAGACCCCGCATTGCGGGACAAGCACGCGGCCGAGGTGGGCCATGCCGAGCGCATTGCAGACAAGCTGACGGCCGAGGTGCACCGCATGCTGCACCGGACCTTCATCACACCGCTGGATCGTGAGCAGATCCACGGCCTCATCAACCGCATGGACGACATCCTCGACCTGCTGCAGGACAGCAGCGAGGTGATGTCGCTGTACGACCTGCAGCACATGAACGACGACATCGTGCGGCTGACCGAGATCTCGGTGCGCTGCTGCGAGCGCGTGCAGCATGTGGTGACGCTGCTGCCGCGCCTGAAGGAGGCCACGGTGGCCGAGTCGGCGCTCAAGACCTGCGAGGAGATCGACCGCCTGGAGTCCGACGCCGACCGCGTGATGCGCTCGGCGATGTCGCGTCTGTTCCGCGAGGAGGCCGACACGCGCGAACTGATCAAGCTCAAGGCGGTGTACGAACACCTGGAGTCGATCTCCGACCGTTGCGAGGACGTGGCGAACCTCGTCGAAGGCATCGTGCTGGAAAACTCCTGACGCCGCGGCCGCACGCTGATGGATGCCCTGCCGGTGAGTTTCTGGGTCGTTGCGCTGCTCGTCGCGCTGGCGCTCGTATTCGACTTCATGAACGGCTTTCACGACGCCGCGAACTCGATCGCCACCGTCGTCTCCACCGGCGTGCTCAAGCCGCAGCAGGCGGTGGTGTTCGCGGCCTTCTTCAACGTGCTGGCGGTCTTTGTCTTCCACCTCAGCGTGGCGGCCACCGTGGGCAAGGGCATCGTGCACTCCGGCGTGGTGGACCAGCATGTGGTGTTCGGTGCGCTGATCGGCGCCATTGCCTGGAACGTGCTGACCTGGTGGTACGGCATTCCGTCGAGCAGTTCGCACGCGCTCATCGGCGGCATCGTCGGCGCCACGCTGGCCAAGGCCGGCAGCGGGCCGCTGATCATGGCCGGGCTGCTGAAGACCGTGGCCTTCATCTTCATCTCGCCGCTGCTCGGCTTCCTGCTCGGTTCGCTGGCGATGGTGGCGGTGGCGTGGATCTTCAGGCGCTCGTCGCCGCTGCGCGTGGACAACCTGTTCCGCCGCCTGCAGCTCGTCTCGGCCAGCCTGTACTCGCTGGGCCACGGCGGCAACGACGCGCAGAAGACGATCGGCATCATCTGGCTGCTGCTCATCGCTTCGGGCTACGCGAACGCCAGCGACCCGCTGCCGCCGTACTGGGTGATCGCCAGCTGCTACGTCGCCATCGGCCTTGGCACGATGTTCGGCGGCTGGCGCATCGTCAAGACCATGGGGCAACGCATCACCAAGCTCAAACCGGTGGGGGGCTTCTGCGCCGAGGCCGGCGGTGCGGTGTCGCTGTTCACCGCAACCGCGCTCGGCGTGCCGGTGTCGACGACGCACACCATCACCGGCGCCATTTTCGGTGTCGGCTCGGTGCGCAATGCATCGGCGGTGCGTTGGGGCCTGGCGCACAACATCGTGCTCGCGTGGCTGCTGACGATTCCGGCCGCCGCCTTCATCGCCGCCGTGTGCTACGGCATCAGCCTGCTCATGTTCTGAGCGCCCAGACCACGCTCAGTTGAGAGCCGTGGGCGACGCCAGTTCCCATTCGAAGAAGTGCTGCACGCTGAACGCGATCGTGCCCATCAGCACGCCGCCGCCGATCAGCAGCGCGAAGATGACGCCGAGCACCGGCGCCCATGCCGTTTCCTGCACGGGCTGGTGAAAGCGCGCCGCCCATTGCTCGTCGGGCGTGAGGCCGTAGAGGATGGCGCACAGCGCGGCCTGCGCGATCATCAGGCCGAGCAGCGGCAGCAGCAGCCAGGGCAACCAGTCGTCGATGCCGTTGACCCGCAGCCGCCAGGCGCCGAAGAGGCCGATCAGCGTCGGTATCGCGTGCAGCCAGGCCAGGGCATCGCGCCGGCCGCGCAGGTAGAAGCGGTGAGCCCCGAACGTGCCCAGCGCCAGTGCGAGCCAGGTGGCAATCGTCTTCGATCGGTGATGTGTCATGCAGCGGGTCGGGTGGTGGCACCGGCGCCGAGTTCGCGCTGCATCAGCACCACGTCGAGCCAGCGATTGAACTTCCAACCGACCGATTTGAGCACGCCGGCATGCTCGAACCCGAGCGCCCGATGCACGGCGATCGATGCCGCGTTGCCCGCGTCGCCGATGACCGCGAGCATCTGGCGCGCACCGGCTGCCTCGCTGCGCGCCAGCAGCTCGGCCAGCAGCAGACGCCCGACGCCGCGGCCGCGTTCGTCGGGGTGCAGATAGATCGAGTCCTCCAGGCTGAAGCGGTAGGCCGGGCGCGGCCGGAAGCTGTTCGCATAGGCGAAACCGAGCACCCGGTTTTCGCGCTGCGCCACCAGCCAGGGCAGCCCCTTGGCCAGCACATCGCCACGGCGGCGCGCCATCTCGGGCAGATCGGGCGCGTCGATCTCGAAGGTGGCGCTGCCGCTGCGCACGTGCTCGGCGTAGATGGCGGTGATGGCGGGCAGGTCGTCGTCTGCGCCGGGGCGCAGGATCAGTGAGTCGGGGTTCATGCGACGTCTCGAGCGGGTTACGGGGTAGTTTATAATGCGCGGTTTCCTGGCAGCGGCCCTCGGGTGAGGGCGTATCTACGCGGTCCGGGCAGCCTGCAAACCTGCACAGCAGCACAGCAACAGATTGCCGCCCTTGGGCGTGTCCTCCGGCGGCGCGGCGATCGATCCAATTCAAGGACTTCAACACATGGTCGTCATCCGTCTGGCCCGTGGCGGCGCCAAGAAGCGCCCGTTCTACAACATCGTCGTCTCCGATTCCCGCGAGCGCCGCGACGGTCGCTTCATCGAGCGCGTGGGTTTCTACAACCCGATGGCCGCCGGCGGTGAGCAGCCGCTGCGTGTTGCTGTCGACCGCGTGACCTACTGGGCCAGCGTCGGTGCCCAACTCTCGCCCACCGTGGCGCGCCTGGTGGACCAGGCCAAGAAGGCGGCGTGATCCCCGCGCCGGCCGAATCCGAGCCGGCCAAGCCCGAGGACGCCGTCGAGGTCGGCCGCATCCTCGGCGCCTGGGGTGTGCAGGGCGGCATCAAGATCAAGCCTTTTTCGTCCGACCCGCAGGCCCTTTTCTCCTCGAAGCGCTGGTTTGTCGAGCCCTCGCCGGCCAAGCCCGGCCAGCGTGTGCCGGGTCTGATGCACGTGGTGCAGGCGCGCGAGCAGGGCGAAACCGTGGTGGCCACGGTGCGCGAGGTTGCTGATCGCGACGCCGCCGCCGCGCTCGCCGGCGCCCGTGTGTTTGTATCGCGCGGCAGCTTTCCGACGCCTGACGCGGACGAGTTCTACTGGGTCGACCTGATCGGCCTGAACGCCGTCAACGTTGATGGCGCGATGCTGGGCCGGGTGGTGGGCTTGATCGAAACCGGCCCGCACTGCGTGCTGCGCATCCAGCCCGAAAGTTCCGAAGACGGGAGCGTGGACGAGATCCTGATTCCGTTCGTCAACGCCTATGTCGGCCGCGTCGACCTGCCCGGCCGCACCGTTCACGTCGACTGGCAGGCCGACTACTAGCGGCTCCCGCAAGCGCCATGCGCTTCGACATCCTCACCCTGTTTCCCGAGCTCTTTTCGCCGCACCTCGAAAGCGGCGTGACGCGGCGTGCCTTCGCGCCCGGCAAGGTGGACGTGCGGCTGTGGCAGTGGCGCGATTTTGCCGACGACACCTATCGCCGCGTTGATGACCGCCCCTACGGCGGCGGCCCGGGCATGGTGATGCTGGTCGAACCGCTGCTGTGTGCGCTGGAGCGCATACGCGGCGAGCGTGCCGATGCGCCGCCGGTGGTGCACTTCACGCCCACGGGGCGGCGCATCGACCAGGGTGTGGTGGCCGAATTTGCGGCCGGGCCGGGTGCGGTGCTGCTGTGTGGCCGCTACGAAGGCGTGGACCAGCGCTTCATCGACCGCCACGTGAGCCACGAATTGAGCCTGGGTGACTTCGTTCTGTCCGGCGGTGAACTGCCGGCGCTGGCGCTGCTGGACGCGGTGGCACGCCTGCAGCAGGGTGTGCTGAACGCTCCCAGCCACCAGCAGGACAGCTTCTCCGACGGCTTGCTCGAAGGGCCGTGCTACAGCCGCCCCGAAAGCCTGCGCGTCGGCGATGCCGACCTGGCTGTGCCGCCGGTGCTGTTGTCAGGCCACCATGGCGATATCGCGCGCTGGCGGCGCGAACAGTCGCTGGCGCTGACGGCCCGGCGCCGGCCCGACCTGATCGGCGTGGCGCGCGCGGCAGGCCGGCTCTCGGCCGCTGACGAGCGTTACCTGCGCGGACTCGGGCTATAATCAAAGGCTTTTCGATCCTCTGGCGGAAAACCGCGCACGACCTTCAAGGGGTTACGGAACTTCGGGGCCAACGGCTCCAAGGAACTGCGCCACCTCCATCCACAAAGCCCGCGCAAGATCGATCTCGGAGAAAGTTTTGGACCTCATCGCCACCCTCGAGCAGGAAGAAATCGCTCGCCTGAACAAGACGATCCCGGCGTTCGCCCCCGGCGACACCGTGATCGTCAACGTCAACGTCGTCGAAGGCACGCGCAAACGCGTGCAGGCCTACGAAGGCGTCGTCATCGCCAAGCGCAACCGCGGGCTGAACAGCAGTTTCATCGTGCGCAAGGTCTCCAGCGGCGAAGGCGTGGAGCGCACGTTCCAGAGCTACAGCCCGCTGATCGCCAGCATTGTCGTCAAGCGCCGTGGTGATGTGCGCCGCGCCAAGCTGTACTACCTGCGCCAGCGCAGCGGCAAGTCGGCGCGCATCAAAGAAAAGCTGGCCTGACGCAGTGACCGGGATCGCGCCGGCGCGCATCCTGGACCCGCGGTCGATTCCCATCGTCGGCTGCGACGATCACCTTGCGCCGCTTGCTGTCGAGCGGCTCACCGCAGCCGCCTTGCGGGCCCGTTTTGCGGCCATTGGCAACTGGGCGCCCGAATTTTCGGGTGACGGGCGTTTCCTGACGCCTGGACCTTCGGCGGCCGCGTCGGTGCTGGTGCCGCTGGTGCAACGCGCGGAAGGCCTGACGGTGCTGTTGACCCGGCGTGCCGATCATCTGCGCGATCACGCCGGGCAGATCAGCTTCCCCGGTGGCCGCGCCGAGGCTCATGATGCCGATGCCGCGGCCACCGCGCTGCGCGAAGCCGAAGAAGAAGTCGGCCTGATGCGCGACAAGATCGAAATCATCGGCGAGTTGCCACCCTATGCGACGGTGACGCACTTCGTGGTCACACCCGTCGTGGCGCTGGTGACGCCGCCGTTCGAGCTCAAGCTCGATGCGTTCGAGGTGGCCGAGGCCTTCGAGGTGCCGTTGGCCTTTCTGATGGCACCGGCCCATCACCACCGGCACCGCTTCGAGTTCGAAGGCGGCCAGCGCCAGTTTTTGTCCATGCCCTGGGGTGAACATTTCATCTGGGGCGCGACGGCGGCGATGCTGCGCAACCTCTACGGCTTTCTCGCTGCCTGAAGGCGGCGCGGCGCCGCACGGGTCTATCGCATCGCCTGTCGCCGCATTTCAAGGACGAGAACATGGCCCGGCGCTACCTGGGCGCGCGCGATGGCCAGCGTCCCCCGCAAGGCGTTGGCGGCCCTCGCGTCCGCGCAAGATGGCGCATCGACGAGCCCGGCCGCATCACCGCCCGGACGCGGATCGCTGTCGCACCACCGCTGTCGCGCGACGTGTACCGCACCAACACCTACTCGAAGTTCTGACGCCGGGCCTGTCGCCGGCCCACCCGCTGGGGTGATCTGCGCAACCGGGCTGCCACGGCCGACAACGTTGGGCAGGGCGACCGCTATCATCGTCGCCGATGAGCTTTTTCGCCGTCTTGTTTGCCTTGCTGATCGAGCAGCTCAAGCCGCTGCCGCGCGACAACTGGGTGCATCACGCGCTGGTCGGCTGGGTCGGCTGGACGAGCCGCAACTTCGACGCCGGGCGTTCGCACCACGTGGTGGTGGTGTGGTGCGTCGCGGTGCTGACGCCCACCGTCGTGGTCGGTGCACTCTACGTCGGCCTCAGCCAGTTCAGCCTGCCGCTGGCGTTGGTCTTCGATGTCGGACTGCTTTATCTGACACTGGGTTTTCGCCAGTTCAGCCACTACTTCACCGACATCCGCGACGCGCTGGACCGCGGTGACGAAAACCTCGCGCGCGCCAGGCTCGCCGAGTGGCGACATCTGGACGCCGGCGAGCTGCCGCGCACCGAAGTGCTGCGCCACGTCATCGAACACGCGCTGCTGGCCGCGCACCGCCATGTGTTCGGCGTCTTCTTCTGGTTCGTGCTGTTGTCGGCCGTGGGACTGGGGCCCACCGGTGCGGTGCTGTACCGCATGGCCGAGTTCGCGAGCCGCTACTGGGCCTATCGCCACCGCACGCTGGATGCGCCGGCGAACAATGCGCTGCTGGCACTGGCGCGGCGCTGGTTCGGCCTGATCGACCATGTGCCGGCGCGGTTGACGGCGTTCGGCTTTGCGGTGGTGGGCAATTTCGAGGAGGCGATAGCGAGCTGGCGGCGTGACGCCGGGCTGTGGCAGTACGCCAACGAAGGCATCATCCTCGCTGCGGCGGCGGGCGCTGTCGGCGTGCAACTCGGTGGCAGCGCGGCGCCGGGCGTCACGCCCGATCGCTCCAAGACCTTCACGGCCGGCGCCGAGCCGTCGACCGTGAGTGCCGAGGGCTCGACCGCCGGCACGCCGGCGCAGATGGGCCATCTGCAAAGCGTGGTGGGCCTCGTCTGGCGCTCGGTGCTGCTGTGGATGATGCTGGTGGCGCTGCTGTCGCTGGCCAATCTGCTGGGCTGAGGCGCTACCAGCGTTTGGCCGACAGCTCGTCGAAGAGCTCGCCATAGATGCGGTAGCGCGATGCCGCGATCTCGCCCCGTTCGAGCGCCGCGCGCACACCGCAGCCGGGCTCGTGGCGGTGGCTGCAATTGTGGAAGCGGCAGTCGCCGAGCGTCGCCGCGAGGTCGGGCATCAGCGTGGCCAACTGCGGCGGCTCGATCTGGCGCAGGCCGAACTCCTGGAAGCCGGGTGAATCGATCAGCGCCCCCGTGCGGTCGTCGTCGAGCCAGTACCAGGTGGTGGTGGTCGTGGTGTGGCGTCCGGCCATCAGCGCCGACGAGATCTCGCCGACCTGCGCCGCCGCGTGCGGCACCAGCAGATTGATGAGCGTGCTCTTGCCCATGCCGCTGGGCCCCAGCACCAGCGTCGTCTTGCCGGCCAGCAGCGGCATCAGCGCGGCCTGCGACCTCGTGGGTTCGGCCTTCAGCGCGAGTTCGACGACGGCGATGCCCATGTGCGCATACGGCAGCAGGCGCTGGCGCGCCGCTGCCGCGGCCGGCAGATCGATCTTGTTCAGGCCGATGCAACTCGGGATGCCGGCCTGGGCGGCGGCGATCAGGGCGCGCGTCAACTGCGACTCGCTGAACATCGGCTGCCCTGACACCAGCACGAGCAGCAGGTCCAGATTGGCGGCGAACGACTTGCTGCGCCACTCGTCCTGGCGGAACAGCAGGTTGCGGCGCGGTTCGAGATGTTCGATCACGCCTTCGTCGCCCGTCAGCATCCAGCGCACGCGGTCGCCCACCACCAGTTCGCTCTTCTTGCCGCGCGGGTGGCACAGCACACGCCGGCGCTCGGGTGTTTCGACGACGACGTGGCGGCCGTGCGCGGCCACCACCAGGCCGGGGTCCAGCGCTTCGAACGCGCTCAAGACGACAGGGCGTCCACTTTGGCAGCGCAGATGAAGTCGTTGATCGAGATACCGCCCACCGAATGCGTGTTCCAGCGCACGGTGCAGCGGCTGTAGCCCACCGTCAGGTCCGGGTGGTGGTCCTCGCGATGGGCGATCCATGCGACGGCATTCACGAAGGCCATCGTGTGGTGGTAGTCGCTGAAGTCGAAGCGTTTCTGGATCGCCCCGTCCACCAGCGACCAGCCGGGCGCGTCGGCGAGCCGGGCGCCGATCTGCGCCGCGGTGAAGGCGGGCTGGCCTTCGAGTGCTTGGCAGTGCTGCGTCGTCAGATCGGCCATGGCATGGTCTTGGGGTTTCAGTGGGCGGCGGACAAGGCGGCCAGACGTTCGCCGGCCGGCGGATGCGAATAGTAGAAGCGCACGTACAGCGGGTCGGGCGTCAGCGTGGCCGCGTTGTCTTCGTTCAGCTTCAAGAGCGCGCTGGCCAGATCGTGGGCGTCGGCCTGCGCGCAGGCATAGGCGTCGGCCTGGAATTCGTGCCGGCGCGAGAAGTGCGCCATCACGGGTGAGACGAAAAACGTGAACGACGGCAGCGCCAGCATGAACAGCAACAGCGCCAGCGCGTCGTTCGGGGCGCCCAGGTTGGGCGCCACGCCCAGGCCCGCATAGAAGCTGCTTTGCGCCGCCAGCCAGCCCAGCAGCGCCAGGCCGGCGAGGCTGAAACCGAAGATGCCGAACAGGCGCTGCAGCACGTGGCGATGCTTGAAATGGCCGAGTTCGTGCGCGAGCACCGCCTCCACCTCGCCGGGCGACAGCCGCGACAGCAGGGTGTCGAAGAACACCACGCGCTTGGCCGCGCCCAGCCCGGTGAAATAGGCGTTTGCATGCGCCGAGCGCTTGCTGCCATCCATCACGAACAGGCCTTTGGCGGCGAATCCGCAGCGCTGCATCAGCGCCTGCACGCGCGCTTTCAGGGCTTCGTCGGGCAGCGGCTCGAACTTGTTGAAAAGCGGCGCGATGACCGTGGGGTACAGCAGCAGCAGCACGAGGTTGAAGGCGACCCACGCGCCCCAGGCCCACAACCACCACAGGCCGCCGGTGGCGCCCATGATCCAGAGGATCAGCGCCGCCAGCGGCAGGCCGATCAAGGCGCCGACCAGTGTGCCCTTGATGAGGTCGGCGAACCACAGCTTCAGCGTCATGCGGTTGAAGCCGAAGCGCTGCTCGATGCGGAAGGTGGCATAAGCGTCCAGCGGCAGTTCGAGCAGGGCGCCGATGACGCCGAACGCGGCGAGCAGCGCAAGCTGGTAGGTCAGCGCACCATAACGCGGCAGCAGTGCATCGCGCAGCAGCACGTTGAGTGCGTCGAGCCCGCCGAGCAGCGTCCAGCCCAGCAGCACGGCGCCGGCGAACGCCGTAGTGAGCAGGCCGAAGCGGCCCTTGGCCAGCGTGTAGTCGGCGGCTTTGCGGTGCGCCTCGGGGGTGACGGTGCCGACGAAGGCCGCCGGCACCTGGTGCCGATGGCTGGCGACGTGGCGCATCTGGCGTGTCGCGAGCCAGAACTTGACGGCCAGCGAGGCCAGCAGCGCAGCCGCGAAGGCCAGCGTGACGGTGGAAGGGGACATGGGTGCGAAGTGTAGGCTTGGGCGAGAATCAAGGCCTTGCGAAAGGCCTGCCGACATGAGCGAATCCCTGAAGTCCAGCGACCAGAACCTGATCTGGATCGACCTCGAGATGACCGGTCTGTTCCCCGACACCGATCGCATCATCGAGATCGCCGTCGTCGTCACCGACCCCCAGTTGAGCGTGCGTGTCGAAGGCCCGGTGCTCGCGCTGCATCAGAGCGACGCCACGCTCGACGCGATGGACGCCTGGAACAAGGGCACGCACGGCCGCAGCGGACTCATCGATCGCGTGAAGGCGTCGCGCATCGACGAGGCGGCGGCCGAAGTCCAGGTGATCGAATTCCTGAAGCAGTACGTGCCGCGCGGCAAGAGTCCGATGTGCGGCAACTCGATCTGCCAGGACCGGCGTTTTCTGGCGCGCACCATGCCCACGCTGGAAGCCTTCTTCCATTACCGCAATCTGGACGTCAGTACGCTGAAGGAACTGGCGCGGCGCTGGAAACCGTCGGTGCTGGACGGTTTCAAGAAGGCGCAGGCGCACACCGCGCTGGCCGACATCCAGGAGTCGATCGACGAGCTGATTCACTACCGTGAGCATCTGCTGGCGGTGTGATCGCCCTGGCGCCGACGGGCGCGCTTCGTGATCCGTGAAAACCCGAAGTCGGCTATACTCGCGGGCTGGCTTGCAACTGAAGCCTTTCGTTCATCCCCTCTGACCTTCGTCGCTCCCGCCAGGGAGTCGCATTCTTCCAGGTCGGCGGCGATGCCGTCGCCCCGTTGATGGATGCGACTTCACCTGAGACGGTGTTGCCGGGCTCGCCCGTGGCGCCGTCGTTCCCGAAAGACGACGATGAGTTTCGAATCCCTGGGCCTGCATGCGGCCCTGACGCGCGCCGTGGCCGATGCCGGCTACAGCGCTGCCACCGAAGTGCAGACGCGCGCCATTCCCGTGGCCATGCAAGGCCACGACCTGATGGTCAGCAGCAGCACCGGCAGTGGCAAGACGGCGGCCTTCGTGCTGCCGGCGCTGAACCGCCTGCTCGCGGCGCGCGAAGCGGCCAAGGCCGCCGGCAGCCGCGCCGAACGCCATGCCGGCCCGCGCGTGCTGATCCTGACCCCGACGCGCGAACTCGCGATGCAGGTCGCGAAGGCGACCGTCGACTACGGTCGTCACGTGCCGGGCCTGCGTGTGGCCACCGTCGTCGGCGGCGTGCCGTACGGGGCGCAACTGAAGGCGCTGCGCGGTCCTCTGGACGTGCTGATCGCCACGCCGGGCCGTCTCATCGATCACATGGAGTCGGGCCGCGCCATGCTCGCGAACATCGAGGTGCTGGTGCTCGACGAAGCCGACCGCATGCTCGACATGGGCTTCATCGAGCCCATCCACCACATTGCCGAGGCGACACCGGCCGCACGCCAGACGCTGATGTTCAGCGCCACCTTCGCCGGCCACGTCGGCCGTCTGGCGCAGCAACTGTTGCGTGAGCCGCAGCGCATCGACGTCGCGTCGCACACCGATGCCCACGCCGACATCGAACAGCGCCTGCACTGGGCCGACGACCTGACGCACAAGAACGCGCTGCTCGACCACATCCTGACCCAGCACAGCATGGAGCAGGCGCTGGTGTTCACGAGCACGCAGCGCGACGCCGACTGGCTGGCCGACCGGCTGGCCGACATGGGCCACCACGTGGCGTCGCTGCACGGCGGCCACCCGCAGGGCCGGCGCAGCCGCGTGCTGCAGGGCCTGCGCAACCGGCAGCTCAAGATCCTCGTCGCCACCGACGTCGCGGCGCGCGGCATCGACGTGCCCAGCATCAGCCACGTCATCAACTATGGCCTGCCGATGAAGGCCGAGGACTACGTGCACCGCATCGGCCGCACAGGGCGCGCCGGCCGCACCGGCCTGGCGGTGACGCTGGCCGAGCGCCGCGACGCCGGCATGGTGCAGCGCATCCAGCACTTCACGACGCAGCGCATCCCGGCGGCGACGATCGAAGGCCTGGAGCCCAAGCGTGCGGAGCCGCGGCCGGTGCCGCGCCCGGCGGGCAAGCACTTCGGTCCGCGCCCGACCGGTGGCCGGCCATTCAAGCCAGCCGGCAAGACGTATTCGAAGGCCGGTCCGCGCGCGCCGCGCTGAGCCGGCTCGGTGCCCAACGCGGTCTGAGCATGCAAGCCGCTCAGACCGCGAGCAGCTCCACTTCGAACACCAGCGTCGCGTTCGGCGGGATCACACCGCCGGCGCCGCGCGCGCCGTAGCCCAGTTCGGCAGGGATCAGCAGCACACGCGTGCCGCCGACCTTCATGCCCTGCACGCCCTCGTCCCAGCCGCGGATCACGTGGCCGGCGCCGAGCGCAAAGGCGAACGGGTCGCCGCGGTCCTTGCTGGAGTCGAACTTCGCGCCGCGCTCGTCGCTGGCCGCGGGGTCGTGCAGCCAGCCGGTGTAGTGCACCTTGACGCGCTGGCCTGCGCTGGCTTCGGCGCCGCTGCCGACCTGTTTGTCGTCGTACTGCAGGCCGGAAGATGTGGTGATCATGGGACGCGCTCCTGAAATGAGACGCGCATCATGCCAGCCCGGCCCACGCCGACACTGCGGCGGCGAGCCAGTCGCCGGTTGTCTGTGCCGGCAGTGGCGGCAGGCCGAGCGCGGCAGCGGCGGCGTGCAATGCACGCAGCGGCTGCCGCACATCGAGCGCCTGGGCGCCGTTCTGCTTCGACAGCTTGTGGCCATCGGCGCCGCGCACCAGCGGCGTGTGCAGGTAACGCGGGGTGGCCACGCCCAACGCGCGTTGCAGCAGGATCTGGCGCGGCGTGTTGTCCGCCAGATCTTCGCCGCGCACGATGTCGGTGATGCGCTGGGCCGCGTCGTCCACCACCACCGCGAGTTGATAGGCCCACAAGCCGTCAGCACGCTTGAGCACGAAGTCGCCGATGCTGGCGCCGACGTCCTGCATCTGCGCGCCCAGGCGCCGGTCGTGCCACGCCACCATGCCGTCGCTGCGCAAGCGCCAGGCACGCGCGGCCTTGCCGTGCAGCCCGCTGCGGCAGGTGCCGGGATAGCGCAGTTCGCTGAAGCGCACGCGGCCGGCGCCGGCCGCGTCGTTGATCTCGCGCCGCGTGCAGCCGCAAGGGTAGGCGGCCTGCGCGTCCACCAGCGATTGCAGCGCCGCGGCATAGGCCGGGCCGCGCTGCGATTGCCACCACGGCGGCTCGTCGGGCAGCAGGCCGCAGGCCGCCAGTTGCCCGAGCACGACCTCGGCGGCGCCGCTGACGACGCGCGGCCGGTCCACATCCTCGATGCGCACCAGCCAGCGCCCGCCGTGCGCGCGCGCATCGAGCCAGCTCGCCAGCGCCGCCACCAGCGAGCCGGCATGCAGCGGGCCGGTCGGCGACGGCGCGAAGCGGCCGATGTACGGCGTCAAGCCGGCGCGGCCGCCGGCAGCGGCCCGGCGTGGCGTTCGATCAGCGCGCGCCGCGTCGTCGGGCTGTCGAGCTGCGCCAGCCACCACTGCAGTGCGCGCCCCAGACCCAGCGGCCCGCGTTCGGCACGCCATGCGTAGTGCAGGCGGGCGATCAACGGGCCGCGTGCGGTGTCCTTCTCGATCAGGTGGCCGGCCTGCAGATGCGGGCGCGCCAGCGTCTCGGGCACGAAGCCGCAGCCCAGGCCGCGCAGCAGTGCGTCGACCTTGCTGCGCATCGAAGGCACCGTGAGCACGTCCTGGCCGGGCAGCAGGTTGATGGTGTGCGGCGTCATGCGCTGGGCGGTGTCGGCCACCGCAACCGCGCGGTGGTGCACGAGCTGTGCGTCCGTCAGCGGCCCGCGCATCGGCGCCAGCGGGTGGTGCGGGGCGACGCAGAAAACGAAGCGCAGCTCGCCGAGCGCACGCTGCTCGATGCCGCCCGGGTTGGCGTAGTCGCCGGCGACGCCGATGGCCAGATCGACCACGCCCGACACCAGCGCTTCCCAGGTGCCGGCGAGCACGTCGGTGCGCAGGCGCAGCCGCGTTGCCGGGCCGGCGGCGATGCGTTCGTCGCGCGTGTCGCGCACGCCGCAGAAGGCTTCGACGAGCTCGAACATCGTCTGCGTCGACAACAGATCCTCGACGCTGATCGCCAGCGTCGTTTCCCAGCCGCTGGCGACGCGACGCACGCGGTTGGCCACCGCGTCCATCTCCTGCAGCAGGCGGCGGCCTTCGTGCAGCAGTTCGTTGCCGGCTGCGGTGAGTTGCGCCTGGCGCGAGCTGCGGTCGAACAGCAGCACGTCGAGCGCGTCCTCGAGCTGGCGCACGCTGTAGGTCAGCGCCGAAGGCACCTTGCCGAGCTCGCGCGCCGCGGCGGCAAAGCTGCCGCTGCGCGCGATGGTGTCCATCATCGCCAGCGCGTCGGGCGTCAGGGCTTGGCGGCGGTCGCTCATGCCTTCATCTTATTTGAACGGGCTCGTCAACGTGCATCCACCTCCGGCACCGCGCCAGCTCCTACATTGGTGCATCGAAAGGAGTTGCACCATGATCAGCCTGCGCAAGTCAGCCGACCGCGGTTTTGCCGACCACGGCTGGCTCAAGAGCTTCCACAGTTTTTCGTTCGCCGACTACCACGACGCCAACCACATGGGCGTGGGCAACCTGCGTGTCATCAACGAGGACCGCATCGCGCCTGGTACCGGCTTCGGCACCCACGGTCACCGCGACATGGAAATCGTCAGCTACGTGCTGTCGGGCGCGCTCGCGCACCAGGACAGCATGGGCAACGGCAAGGCCGGCGGCGCGCAGGCCGGCGTCATCCGGCCCGGCGACGTGCAGCGCATGAGCGCCGGCAGCGGCGTGCAGCACAGCGAGTTCAATCACTCGGCCGACGAGACCACACACTTCCTGCAGATCTGGCTGCTGCCCAGCCGCAACGGCATCACGCCGGGTTACGAGCAAAAGCACTTCAGCGATGCCGACAAGCGCGGCCAGTTGCGCCTGGTGGCGTCGCCCGACGGGCGCGACGGCTCGGTCAGCATTCATGCCGATGCAGCCATCCGCGCCGGCCTCATCGACGGCGACGAGCACGTCGCGCTCGACTTGAACCCGCAGCGCCAGACCTACGTGCACGTGGCGCGCGGCGCATTGCGGGTCAACGGCCAGGCCCTGGCGGCCGGCGATGCGGCGCGGCTGGTCGATGAATCACGCCTGGTGCTGGACCACGGACGTCACGCCGAGGTGCTGGTGTTCGACCTCGCTCGCTGAACGCGACAAGGTTTTGTTCTTTCCCTCTCAATTCAATTGCCAAAAGGAAAACCCGATGAAAACCTATGCCCCTGTCGTCCTGATCGCCCGTGTGCTGCTGGCCGCGATGTTCGTGCTCGCCGGCATCAGCAAATTCACCGCGCTGGCCGGCACGGCCGGCTACATCGCCAGCAAGGGCCTGCCGATGCCGATGGTGCTGGCGGTGCTGGCGGGCACGCTGGAACTGGTCGGCGGCATTGCGCTGGCGGTCGGCTTGCACGCGCGCTGGGCCGCGCTGGCGCTGGCGCTGTTCACGCTGATGGCGTCGTTCATCTTCCACAACTTCTGGGCCATGGCGGCCGACCAGGCGATGGTGAACCAGTTGATGTTCATGAAGAACCTGAGCATCGTCGGCGGCATGTTGTTCGTCTTTTCCTTCGGCGCCGGCCCGGCGAGCGTGGATGCACGCCTGGGCAAGGCCTGAACTTCTCCTCAACCCCAAGAAATCATCATGAAAAAGATCGTCATCGTCTATCACAGCGGCTATGGCCACACGAAGAAGGTTGCCGAAGCGGTGGCCGAAGGCAGCGGCGGCAGCCTGCTGGCCATCGACGCCGAAGGCAACCTGCCCGCCGAGGGCTGGGCGCAACTCGGCGCCGCCGACGCCGTTGTCTTCGGTTCGCCCACCTACATGGGCAGCGTGAGCTGGCAGTTCAAGAAGTTCGCCGACGCGTCGTCCAAGCCCTGGTTCACTCAGCAGTGGAAGAACAAGCTGGCCGCGGGCTTCACCAATTCGGCAACGCTCAACGGCGACAAGTTCTCGACCCTGAGCTACCTGTTCACGCTGAGCCAGCAGCACGGCATGTTCTGGGTCGGCGCCGGCATGATGCCGGTCAACCACAAGGCGGCGACGCGCGATCACGTCAACAACCTGGGTGCTTATTCGGGCCTGATCACGGCCACGCCGTCCGACGCATCGGTCGACGAGATGGTGCCTGGTGACATCGCCACCGCAAAAGCCTTCGGCGCGCGCGTGGCCGAAGCGGCAGCACAGTTCGTGCCGCGGCGCTCAGGGGCCGAGCAGCCTGCCGCTGCGCTGCAGTGAGGTGCCGGCGATCTTCGCCACGCGATCGCCCGCGCCGGCCCAGCGGCGTGCCGCACGTGCATAGAGCACGCCGCTGGACAAGGCGTTCAGCGGCGTGAGCTTGCCACTGTCGATGTCGACGATGTCGGCGATGAGGTCGCCGGCGGCCACCGTCTCGCCGGGCTCGCGGTGGAAGACCACGACGCCTGCGCAGGGCGCGCTGACAGGCTCAGAAGCCGACAGCGGCGTGGCCTGACACAGCGCTGCCGGCAGCGGCGCCAGTGGCCCGGCGACGACGCCGCAGCGGCGCAGGAACTCGATCAGCGCGTCGGCATCCTGCGCCGCCAGCGTGTGGTGGGTGTCGGCCTCACCGCGCAGTTCGACGGTGGCGCTGAAGCAGCCCAGCGGCACGGCCGCGCCTGGAAACTGCTGCTGCAGATGCAGCCACGGCCGGCTGCAGGCTTCGTCGAAAGGCGACTCGCCCGACTCCGTGGCCAGCAGCACGGCGCGCGCGCCGAGCAGCGCACCCAGTTCACACGCGATGTCGGCCTGGGGCGTCAGCGCATATACGTGCATTGCGGCCTGCGCGTCGCAATGCAGGTCCAGCACGAGTTCGCAGTCGGCCGCCAGTTGCAGCAGGCGGCGCTTGAGGTCCTGCGCCGGCGTCTGCGCGCTCAGCGCCCGCGCCGCCGCAAGCAGCGTGTCGCGGATCAGCGCCGCATTGGCCTTGGCATCGCGGCCCAGCCGCGTGCCCACCGCATTCGCCACCGCCGGGCCCAGGTCGGCATAGGCGCGATTGAAGTTGACGCCGTCATGCAGATCGAAGCGGCCCTGGACATCACCCAGCACACGTTGCGCCAGCCCCAGCGGGTTGGCATACGGCACCAGCACGACCTCGCCGAGCAGCGCCTGTTCGGCCTCGAGCTGCAGCAGCCGCGCGCGCAGTTGTTGTGCCACCAGCATCGGCGGCACTTCGTCGGCATGCAAGGCGGCCTGGATCATCGCCTTCGGGCCGGCGCCGGAGCGGCCGAAACGCAGCACGCGCAGGTGCGTGCTCTGGCCTGGCGCCGTGGCCAGCAGTTCGATGCGCTGTTCTTCCATCGCCGACCTTCAGCGCGCCGCCAGCGCGGCCATGAAAGCCTCGCAGGCGGCCAGTTGTTCGAGACTCACGAACTCGTCGGCCTGGTGCGCCTGCGCGATGAAGCCCGGGCCGCAGACGACGGTGCTGATGCCCGCCTGCTGGAATAGCCCCGCTTCGGTGCCAAAGGCCACGAGCGTGGTCGCGTCGGTGCCGGCCAGGCGTTGCGCGAGCTGCACCGCGGGCTCGTCACGACGCGCCAGGAACGACGGCACGGCGCAGATCTCGTCGAAACGAAAACCGCTGGCCGGGTCGACCGCCTGCATCGCCGGCTCCAGCGTGGCCGCGAAGGCTGCCACCTCGTGATGCAGGGCCAGCGCGTCGGCGCCGGGCAGGTTGCGGAATTCGTAGTGGAAGCTGCAGTCCTCGGGCACCACGTTGTCGGCGATGCCGCCGTGCATCACGCCCACCGACGCGGTGGTGTAGGGCACGTCGAAGCCTTCATAACGGACTTCGCGGGCGCGCAGGCCGTCGGCGACATCGGCGATGTGCGCCACCACCCGCGCGCCCGCCTCGATGGCGTTCACCGACAACGGCGTCAGCGACGAATGCGCGGCCCGGCCCTTGATGCAGCAGCGCCAGCGGTATACGCCCTTGTGCGCGATGGCCGGCACCATGCCGGTGGGTTCACCGACGATGCACAGGCGCGGCGCGGCGCCGGCGTCCTTCAGGTCGGCGATCAGATGGTGCACGCCGAAGCCACCCACCTCTTCGTCGAAGCTGAACGCGTAGTGCACCGCGAACGGCAGATCGGCGGCCAGAAAGGCCTGCGCGTGCGCGACCGCAACGCCGATGAAGCCTTTCATGTCGGCGCTGCCGCGGCCCCGGAGTGCGCCGTCGTGCACGTCGCCGCCCAGCGGGTCGCCACGCCAGTCCTGGCCGTCCCACGGCACGGTGTCGGTGTGGCCGGACAAGATGACGCCGTCGGGTTTGCCTTCGCCCAGTGTCGCGAAGAGGTTGGCCTTGCGCCGTTCGGCGTCGTAGGTCAGGCGCAGCGGAACCTGCAGCGAACGCAGGTGGTCGGCGATGCAGTCGATGAGCGCCAGGTTCGAGTTCTGGCTGACGGTGTTCAAGCGCACCAGGCGCTGCACCCATTGCAGGGCGGCTTGCGAAGGCGCGGCGGGCATCGGTTCGGGCATGGGCAGCACTGTAGCCGCTGCAGGGCGCGCTGGCCCTAACATCAGCCGATGATCGATACCGACAGCATCCGCGCCGCGGCCGCGCGCATCCAGGGCGACATTCGCCGCACGCCGCTGTGGCGCCTGCCCGGCCGCGCGCTCGGGCTGGACGTGGCCGAGGTCTGGCTCAAGCTCGAACAGCTGCAGCTCAGCGGCAGCTTCAAGGCGCGCGGCATGTTCAACCGCATGCGCTGCCTGCCGCTGCCGGCGGCCGGTGTCGTGGTGGCGTCGGGCGGCAACGCCGGCATCGCGGTGGCAACGGCTGCGCGCGCGCTCGCGGTGCCGTGCGAGGTGTTTGTGCCCGAGCTCTGCAGCGCCGCCAAGCGCGCCGCGTTGGCGGCGCTGGGCGCGCATGTCGTGGTGACCGGCGCGGCCTATGCCGATGCGCTCGCCGCCTGCCTGGCGCGCCAGCGCGAGACCGGCGCTTTGCTGATGCACGCCTACGACCAGCCCGAGGTGGTGGCCGGCGCGGGCACGCTGGCGCTGGAGATCGAAGACGACGCCGGGCTGCCCGACCGCGTGCTGGTGAGCGTCGGCGGCGGTGGCCTGATCGCCGGCGTGGCGGCGTGGTTCGACAACCGCTGTCGCGTCGAAGCGCTGGAGCCCGCGCTGGCGCCGACGCTGCACGCCGCGCGCGCGGCCGGCGCCCCGCTCGATGTGCAGGTGGCAGGCATTGCGGCCGATTCGCTCGGCGCCCGCCGCATCGGCGCCATCGCCTGGCAGATCAGCCAGCGCGCGGTGGCCGCGTCGACGCTGCTCGCCGATGATGACATCCGCGCGGCGCAGCAACGCCTGTGGCGCGAGCTGCGTCTGGCGGTGGAGCCGGCTGCGGCGCTGCCGCTGGCGGCGTTGTGGTCGGGCGCGCTGCGGCCGGCGCCGCACGAACGTGTGGCCGTCGTCGTCTGCGGCGCCAACGTCGACCCCGCGACGCTGGGCTGAACGCGCTCAGCGCGCGTCGAGAAACGCGATCACCGGCGCCACGCTGCGCGCCGGGTCTTCTTCCTGCGGCACGTGGCCGAGGTCGTCGAACACCACCAGCCTGCTGCCGGCGATGTCGTGCTGGAAACGCTGCGCCGCCGCAACCGGTATGAGGTGGTCGCGGCCGCCCCAGAGAATGAGCGTCGGCAGCTTCAGCGTTTTCACGCGCGCGGCGTCCGCGCCGTGCTCGGCCTGCTGCAGCCGTTGCACCAGCGCGTGGCGGTTGCCTTCGCGCAGCGTGAGCTCGAAGTAGCGATCCACCAGCGCCGGCGTCACGCGCTCCGGGTGGCCGTAGGCGTCGGCCAGGCCCTGGGCCACCAGTGCGCGCGGCAACAGCCCCTCGAGCAGCCGGTTCAACCCCGGCACCTTCGCGAGGCGCCAGCCCAGCGGCACCGACCGCGGTTCGTACGGCAGGCCGGCGGCGTCGACGAGGATGAGCTTTTGCACACGCTGCGGCGCCCGCAGCGCGGTGCGCCACGCGATCTCGCCGCCGAGCGAGTTGCCGCCGACGGTGAAGCGCTGCACATGCAACTGGTCCAGCATGTCGAGCACAAAACGCGCATAGGCGTCGGCACGATAGTCGCCGCTCGCGTTCGGCCCGGTGAGGCCGAAGCCCGGCAGGTCCAGCGTGATCACGCGGTGCCGGCCCTTCAACGCCGCGACCCAGCCCTCCCAGGTGTGCAGGCTGGCCGATGTGCCATGCAGCAGCACGACGGGCAGTGCGTCGTTGCGCGGGCCTTCGTCGCGCAGATGCACGAGCTGCCCGTTGACATCGATGAAGTCCGACGGCGGCGGCGCCCAGCGCGCCACCAGCGTCTGCACCGGCCGGTCGGGCGCCTGCGACAGCACGAGGCCCAGCGCGCTGAGCATCAGCAGCACGCCGAAGATTTTCAGCAGCGCGTTCATCGCGGCCGTGGATTCAGTGCGATGCGTTCGTCGAAGACAAAACATTGGCCGCGCCAGAACGGCGCATCCGGCGTGCCTTCGAAGTAGCCGAGGATGCCGCCGTCGAGCTGCAGCACGTCGGCCAGGCCACGCTCGTGCATCAGCAGCGCGGCCTTCTCGCAGCGGATGCCGCCGGTGCAGTACGTCACCACCGTCTTGCCGGCGAGTTCGGCGCGATGCGCGTCGAGCGCGGCGCTGAAGTCGCTGAAGCGCTGCAGCCGCCAGTCGAGCGCACCTTCGAACGCACCGGCATCCACTTCGAAGCCGTTGCGCGTGTCCAGCATCAGCAGCGGGCGGCCGGCGTCGCAGTGGCCTTGGCGCAGCCAGCGCGCCAGCGCGGCGGCCTGCACCGCCGGCGCGCGGCCGGCCGCCGGCTGCAATTGCGGCTGGTTCATGCGGATGATCTCGCGTTTGAGCTTCACGCGCAGGCGTCGCAACGGCACGCTGTCGCTGACACTTTCCCGGGCTTCGATGGCGCTGAATCGCTTGTCCTCGCGCAGGGCCGCAAGCCAGCCGCGAACGGCCGGCGGCGCGCCGGCGAGCACGATGTTGATGCCCTCGGGCGCCACCAGCACCGTGCCCTTGAGGCCGGCAGCTTCGGCGCGTTCGCGCAGCGCATGGCAGACGGCGGCGCCGTCGGCGATCGGAACGAAGCGATAGGCGGCGATGTTGAGCACGGCGGGCATGGTGCGAATTCTACGAAGCGCTTCGGGCTGGCTGCGGGTGGAGCCCGGTGCCGCCGGGTGAGGCGCGGAGGCGGCAGGCCGGCGGGCACAATGCCGGCATGTCCTTCGTCCACCTTCGCACCCACACCGAATATTCCGTTGTCGATGGCACGCTGCGCATCCCCGAAGTGGCCGCTGCGGCGCGCGCCGACGGCCAGGGCGCGCTGGCGATCAGCGATCTCGGCAACCTGTTCGGTGCCGTCAAGTTCTACAAGGCCTGTCGCGGCGCCGGCGTGAAGCCGCTCATCGCAGCCGATGTCTGGATGGAGCCGCTGGCCGAAGTGGGCGGCAGCGACAAGAACGCGAGTCGCCTGCTGCTGCTGGTGCAGAGCGAGCGCGGCTACCTCAATCTGTGCGAACTGCTGGCGCGGGCGTGGACAAAAAACGCCCAGCGCAACCAGGCCTGGGTCAGGTGGGACTGGCTGGGCGAACTGGGCGACGGGCTGATCGCGCTGTCGGGCGCCGATGGCGGTGCCGTCGGCGCGGCGCTGCTGGCGGGTGACGAAGAGCGCGCCATTGCCGCGGCGCAGCGGCTGGGCACCTTGTTCCCGGGGCGCTTCTACATCGAACTGCAGCGCGCCGGCCTGGCCACGCACGAAGCGCATGTGCGCACGGCTGTGCCGCTGGCCGCCAGGCTGGGCCTGCCGGTGGTGGCCACGCACCCGGTGCAGTTCCTCAGCCCCGACGACTACGACGCGCACGAAGCCCGCGTGTGCATTGCCGAAGGCGAAGCGCTGGCGAACCCGAAGCGCGTGAAGCGCTTTTCGCGCGAGCAGTATTTCAAGACGCAGGCGCAGATGCAGGCGCTGTTCGCCGATGTGCCTTCGGCACTGGCCAACACGGTGCAAATTGCGCGCCGCTGCAACCTGAAGCTGGTGCTGGGCAAGCCGCAGTTGCCCGACTTCCCGACGCCCGATGGCCAGCCGATGGATGTCTACTTCCGCCAGGCCGCGTTTGCGGGGCTCGAAAAGCGCCTCGCCGCGCTCTTTCCAGCTAACAGTGAACGTGAGCGACAACGGCCGACCTACGTCGCGCGCCTTGAATTCGAGATCGACACCATCCTGAAGATGGGTTTCCCGGGCTATTTCCTGATCGTCTCGGACTTCATCGTCTGGGCCAAGGAGCACGGCTGCCCGGTAGGGCCGGGGCGTGGCTCCGGTGCCGGCTCGCTGGTGGCCTATGCGCTGTTCATCACCGACCTCGACCCGCTGCGCTACCAGTTGCTGTTCGAGCGTTTCCTGAACCCCGAGCGCGTGTCGATGCCCGACTTCGATATCGACTTCTGCCAGGGCAACCGCGATCGCGTGATCGAGTACGTGAAGGACAAGTACGGGCGCGACGCGGTGAGCCAGATCGCCACCTTCGGCACCCTGGCGGCGAAGGCGGCGTTGCGAGATGTCGGCCGCGTGCTGGGCATGGGCTACGGCCATGTCGACAGCATCGCCAAGCTGGTGCCGGGGCTGCCCGGCAAGACCTACACGCTGGCGCCGGTGCCCGAGCAGCCCGACAGCGGGCTGATCTACGTGCGCAAGGAGGTGCCGGAACTGGAGCAGCGCGAAGCCGCCGAGGAGGAGGTGGCCGAACTGCTGAGCCTGGCCACCCGCGTCGAAGGCATCGTGCGCAACATCGGCATGCACGCCGGCGGCGTGCTCATCGCGCCCGGCAAGATCACCGATTTCTGCCCGCTGTACCAGCAGCCCGGCAGCGACAGCGCGGTGAGCCAGTTCGACAAGGACGACGTCGAGGCCATCGGCCTGGTGAAGTTCGACTTCCTGGGCCTGGCCACGCTGACCATCCTGGAGCTGGCGAAGAACTTCATCATCGCGCGCCGCCCGGACCGCAAGGACTTCAGCTACGAGAGCCTGCCGCTGGACGACCCGCGTGTCTACAAGCTCTTCGCCGACGGCCTGACCGAAGCGGTGTTCCAGTTCGAAAGCCGCGGCATGCAGGGCATGCTGCGCGACGCCAGGCCGACGCGGCTGGAAGACCTGATCGCGCTCAACGCGATGTTCCGCCCGGGGCCGATGGAAAACATCCCCAGTTTTTGCGCGCGCAAGAACGGCAAGGAGGACATCGCCTATCCGCACCCGCTGCTGGAGCCGGTGTTGGCCGAGACCTACGGCATCTTCGTCTACCAGGAGCAGGTGATGCAGTCGGCCCAGGTGCTGGGCGGCTATTCGCTCGGCGGCGCCGACCTGTTGCGGCGCGCGATGGGCAAGAAGAAGGCCGAGGAGATGGCCGAGCACCGCACCATCTTCCGCGAAGGCGCGGCGAAGCAGGGCATCGCGCCGGAGAACGCCGACGAGGTGTTCAACCTGATGGAGAAGTTCGCGGGCTACGGCTTCAACAAGAGCCATGCCGCCGCGTACTCGCTGCTCGCGTATCACACGGCGTGGCTGAAGGTGCACTGCACGGTGGAGTTCTTTGCCGCCAACATGAGCGTCGAGGCCGACAACACCGACAAGCTGAGGGTGTTGCTGGCCGATGCGAAGCTGTTCGGCATCGCCTTCGAGCCGCCCGACGTGAACCGCGGCACGCTGCGTTTCGAGCCGGTGGCCGACAAGCGGCTGCGTTACGGGCTGGGTGCGATCAAGGGCACGGGCGCGGGCGCCATCGAAGCCATCGTCGCGGCGCGCGAAGGCCAGGGCGCGAACAACGGGCAGGGCGGTGCGCCGTTTCGCAGCCTGTTCGACTTCTGCGCCCGCGTCGACCGCCAGCGGGTGAACAAGCGCGTCGTCGAGGCGCTGGTGAAGGCCGGCGCCTTCGACGCCCTGCATGCCGACCGCGCCAGCACGCTGGCCAGCGTGGGCCTGGCCTTCGAATGGGCCGACAGCCAGGCCGCGCATGCCGACCAGGGCGGCCTGTTCGATTTCGGTGACGAGACGCACGGATCGAGCACCCAGGAGCCGGCACTGGTGGCCGTCGAGCCCTGGGGCATCCGCGAGCAACTCACGCACGAAAAGGCGGCCATCGGCTTTTATCTGTCGGGCCACCTCTTCGACGCCTACACCGGCGAGGTGCGGCGCTTCGTGCCGCGTGCCATCGCCGATCTCGTCGATTCGCGCGAGCCGCAACTGCTGGCCGGCATCATCAGCGACCTGCGTTTCGTCAACGGCCAGCGCGGGCGGGTGGCGATCTTCAAGCTCGACGACGGCAGCGAGGCCATCGAGTCGGTGGCCAACGACGAGCTCATCGAAGCGCACAAGGAAGTGATGCGCGACGATGAGCTCGTCATCATCCAGGGCAAGCTGCAGCGCGACCGTTTTTCCGGCGGCCTGCGCCTGAACGTCAACCAGGTGTGGGATCTGCCGGCCGCGCGCGCTCGATTCGGCCGCTACCTGACCGTCGAAGTGAACGGCGCCATGCCACCGGTGGCCGATGTGCTGCGCCTGTGGCCCGCGCGCCGCGCCGCCAGCGAGCACGGTGAACTGGTGCAGGGGCTGAGCCTGCGCCTGCGCCTGCGGCGCGATGCCGCCAGCGCCGAGATCGACCTCGGCGACGACGCGCGCTTCTGGCCCAGCGACGAGGCGCTGGCGCGCTGGCGCAGCGTCGCCGAAGGCGGCCGTGCACTCATCGTGTACGAATGAAAAGCTATGTACGCGGGCGTTTGTCTGACATCCAGCGCACAGCCCGATTCGTTTAATGGACCCGACCAACTCGAAAGGAGTGTCCATGAAGAAGCTCATCACCGCCGCCTTGTTGACTGCTGCCGCCGCCACCGCGGCCCCGGCCTTCGCCGATGTCGGCGTCTCGATCGGGTTCAGCCAGCCTGGCGTCTACGGCCGTGTCGACATCGGCCGCTTTCCGCAGCCTGTGCTGGTGGCGCCGCATCCGGTGCTGGTGACGCCACGCCACGCCTACCGCGCCGACCCTATGTACCTCTGGGTGCCGCCGTTCGAGCGCGCGCAGTGGGGCCGCTACTGCGGCCGCTACAACGCCTGCGGCGCCCCGGTGTATTTCGTGCAGGATCGCTGGTACCGTGACCACGTGGTCGCGCAGCGCCGCTACGACCATCGCTACGACCGGCGAGACGATCGCCGCTGGGACCGTCAGCACGATCGTCGCGACGATCGTCGCGATGACCGCCACGACGGCCACCACGACAACGGCCACGGCAACGATCACGGCGACCACCATCATTGAGCATTGAGCCCCGGGCGCGCAGCCGCCGCACGGCAGGTGCGCGCCACCGGTGCTAGTCCCAGGGCCGGCGCACGCCGTGACCGCCTACAGTGGCGGTCCATGCATGAAACTCCGCTCACCGGCCTTGTACTCAGCGGCGGCGGTGCGCGCGCCGCCTATCAGGTCGGCGTGCTGCGCGCGATCTCACGCTTCCGGCGTGAAAGACTAGGCTCCAGGGGGCGTTTGAAGAGTCCTTTCGGCGTCATCTGCGGCACCTCGGCCGGCGCCATCAATGCCGCCGCGCTGGCCTGTCACGCCGATCGTTTCGAAGCCTCGGTCGAAGTGCTGGCCCGGGTCTGGGAAGGTTTTTCGGCCGACCAGGTCTATCGGGCCGATTCGCTCGGCGTCATCCGCACCGGTGCGCGCTGGTTGACGATGATGTCGATCGGCTGGGTCATCGCGCGCTGGCGCCGCGCGCGGCCACGCTCGCTGCTCGACAACGAGCCGCTGTTCGAGTTGCTGCAGCGACTGGTGCCTCTGGAGCGGCTGCCGATGATGCTGGCGCAGCGCCACGTGCATGCGGTGGCGGTCACGGCGTCGAGCTACACCGGCGGCGAACACTTCACGTTCTACGACTCGGTCGACGCCATCGAACCCTGGCAGCGTTCACAACGTGTGGCGGCACCGGCGCGGCTGTCGTACGCACACCTGATGGCGTCGTCGGCGATTCCATTCGTCTTTCCGGCGGGCCACATCGAACATCCCGGCGCCAGCGGCTGGTTCGGCGACGGTTCGATGCGCCAGACGGCCCCGCTGTCGCCGGCCATCCACCTGGGCGCGCAACGCCTGCTGATCATCGGTGCCGGCCGCATGCAGGAGCCTGCGGCGCCGCGCCAGACCGGCGACACCAGCTATCCCACCCTGGCGCAGATCGCGGGCCACGCGATGTCGAGCATCTTTCTCGATGCGCTGGCGGTGGATGTCGAACGCCTGCGGCGCGTCAACCGCACGCTGGCGCTGCTGCCCGACCATGTGCTGACGGACACGGCGCTGCGGCCGATCGAGACGCTCGTGATCTCGCCGACGCAGCGCATCGACGACATCGCGGCGCGCCACATCGGCAGCCTGCCGGTGCCCGTGCGCGCGCTGCTGCGTGGTGCCGGCGTTAGCGGCCAGGGCTCGTCGGCGCGCGGCTCGGCGCTGGCGAGCTACCTGTTGTTCGAGTCGCCCTTCACGCGCGAGCTGATCGCACTTGGCGAGGCCGACACCGAAGCACGGCGCGACGAGGTGCTGCAGTTCTTCGGCTGGGACAAGACTCAGCAGCGCGAAAGCGGGGCCGTGCCGGACATCGTGCTGCCCTGACTGGCCCGCCGCCGCTCAGGGGTGCGCGGGCGCTGCGGCCGCAGCCTTTGCGGCCTTGGGTGCCTTCGCCGCCTTCACCGCGTGCACCGGCCGCGCCGCCTTCGGCGCGGCGCTGTAGCTGGCGCCGGCCACCGTCAGGCCGGCCTGCGAGAAGCGCGCCGCATTGCCTTCGCCGACACCCGGCACGCGTTCGACCATGTCAGCCCAGTTCTTGAAGGCGCCGCTCTGGCGCTGGCTGATGATCCTGGCGGACAGGCCGGGGCCGATGCCCTTGACGCTTTCCAGCTCGGCCTGGTTGGCCTGGTTGGCATCGACGGACGCAAAGGCATTGAGGGCGAACACGGCGAGCGCGGCAGCAATGAGATGACGGATCATGATGAACTCCTGTGAGGTTCGTGGCATTGAGAAACACGGGGCCCGGATGGGCTGGGCCGCATTTTGGGCAGCACGGGGCAGGCTGACATTCCCCCGCGGAGGCGGTTGAAGCGGGGCCACCGGCGGGGGCGCCCGTTCGGGTGATTCGGGTGATGCGGGCGACGCGCGGTGACCGGGGTGACCGGGGTGAGGCCGGCTGTCGGCGCCGTGGTCGTCAGCGCGGCGCCAGCAGCGCCGCCACCGCATCGCGGGCCTGCGCCACGCTGGGCCAGGCAGCGCCGCCGCGGCCGCGCAGCAGCGTCACATGCGGCCCCCACGCGCCCCATTGACGCGGGTCGGTGGGCCCCAGAACCGACAGCAGCGGCGTGCCGACGGCGGCCGCGATGTGGCCGGGTCCGGTGTCGTTGCTGATCATCAGCGCGGCGTGTTTCAGCAGCGCCGCGTAGACACCCAGGTTGACATCGGCCAGCAGCGTGGCGCCGCCGAACCGGGCCTGCGCAAGGGCCTGTTCGCCCGGCCCGGGGCAGATGACGAGCGGGCGGCCGAAGGCCGGCAGCACCTGCGCGGCAAATTCGGCGAACGCCGGCCAGCTCTTGTCGCGCCCTTCGAAGGTGCCTCCGGCAAATGGGCAGATCACGATGCAGCCCGGCGCGACGCCGTGCGCCGCAAGCAACGCACGCGCCGCGGCGTCGTGGGCCGTGCTGACACGCAGGTCGATCGCCGCCGGCAGCGGCGCATCCCGGCCCAGGAACGCGCTGCCGAGTTGCCAGTACACCTGCAGTTCATGAACGCTGCGCGGCCGCGCCAGCGCGCGCGCCAGCAACAGGCTGCGGGCTTCGTGTGCATGACCGATGGCCTTCAGCCCGGCGAGGCGGAATTCGAGCGCGCTGGAAAACGAATACGGAAAGCACACCGCATTCAAGTGCCGTGCGAAGCCGGGGTCGTCGGCCAGCGCCTGGCACCGCAGCGTGCGCAGTTGTGCGACGCGCTCGCGTGTCGTCTTCGCCAGCGGCGTCACCTGCCAGCCGTGGCCGGCCAGCAGGTCGCGCGCCCAGCCCTTGCCGAGCAGGCGCAACTCATGGCCGGCGTCGGCCAGCCGCTGCAGCGTCGGCACGCCCAGCGTCACGTCACCGACCCAGTTGCGCAGGCGCACGATGAGGAGTCGGGGGGCGTCGGACATGGGCGTGATAATGAGCGCGCGATTCTGCCACCCGGTCCTCTGAGCCCATGACGACTCCACTTCCGCTCGCCGCTGCCGCCGTCACCGCGCTGCACGACCGCCTGCTCGCCGGCGCCGGCTGGCCGCTGCAGGAGCCGGCGCCGCCTGAGGGCGAACTGTGGCGCTGGGTGCAGGCCAACCACCGCTTCAACAGCCGGCTCTGGGCCGAGGAAGACTTGGCGCGCCGCACCACGGTGGCGGATGCCGCGATCGCGGCCAACAAGCGTGCGATCGACGGCTTCAACCAGGCCCGCAACGACGCCACCGAGCGGGTCGACGAGATCCTGCTCGTGACGCTGGGCCTCGTTGACGAAGACTCGGCGCGCAGTGACGCGCCGCAGGCCAGGGCGCCCGCCGGGGCGCGCCTGAACAGCGAGACCGCCGGCAGCATGATCGACCGCCTGTCGATCATGGCGCTGAAGGCGAATGCGATGCGCCAGCAGACCGAACGACGTGATGTCGATGCGGCGCACCGCAGCGCCAGCGCGGTGAAGCTGCAGCGGCTGCAGCAGCAGCGCCAGGATCTGGCCGACTGCCTTGATGCGCTGCTTGCCGATGCCGTCGCGGGCCGCGCCTATTTCAAGGTCTACCGCCAGTTCAAGATGTACAACGATGCGCGCTTCAACCCGGCCCTCGTCGCCGAGCGAGGCGCGCGCCCGTGAGGGTTCTGGTCGTCAAGACCTCGTCGATGGGTGACATCGTGCATGCGATGCCGGCGGCCAGCGACATGCTGCGCCATGTTCCCGGCCTGCAGCTCGACTGGCTGTGCGAAGCGCCCTTCGCGGCGATACCGCAGTTGCACCCGGGCGTGCAGCGTGTACTGCCGATGGCATGGCGCAAGTGGCGGCGTCAGCTTCTGCAGCCCGCGACCTGGAGCGCCATCTCCGCGCTGCGGCGCGAGCTCCAGCGCGAGCGCTACGACCTCGTGCTGGACATGCAGGGCCTGCTCAAGAGTGCGCTCTGGGCGCGCCAGGCGCGCGGGCCGCTGGCCGGCTTCGACCGCCAGAGTGTGCGTGAACCGATGGCAGCCTGGCTCTACCAGCGCCGCGCCAGCGTGCCGTACCAGATGCATGCGATTGATCGCTGCCGCCGCCTGGCCGCAGCGCAGCTCGGTTATGCGCTGCCGGACAGCGCACCCGACTTCGGTCTGCGCGTGCCGACGCTGACGTGGGCGCCGAGCGGCGCCTACGCGGTGATGATCCCTAACGCCAGCCGGGCCGAGAAGCTCTGGCCCGAGCGGCGCTGGGCCGCGGTGGGCCAGCGTTTGCGCTCCAAGGGCTGGCTGCCGGTGGTGATGTGGGGCAGCGAGGCCGAGCAGACGCTGGCCGAACGCATCGCCGCAAGCTGCGAAGGTGATGTGCCGCCGTTCCTGCGCGTCGGCGAAGTCGCTGCGCTGCTGGCCGGCGCCAGGCATGTGGTGGGGCTGGACACCGGCTTCACGCACCTCGGCGCCGCGCTCGGCCGGCCGACGCTGGGCATTTACTGCGACCACGAGCCCGACCGCGCCGGCATCACCGGCAGCGGGCCCGATGCGGTGGTGGCCAGCATCGGCGGCAAAGGCCAGGTGCCGACGCAGAACGAGGTGATGGCACTGCTGGAACAACAGCTCGCCGCCTGAGGCCGCCCGGCGCCGCAGGCGCTACAGATCTTCGATGCGGTGCGGCGGGTAACTGTCCCAGTTCAGGCAGCCCGGGCATTGCCAGAAGTAGTGCTGGGCCTCGAACCCGCAGGCCGCACAGCGATAGCGCTGCAACGGCGCTGCGTTGCGCACGAGGGCTGCGCGCACCGCCGCCACGCCTTCTTCGGTCCACGCGGACGCGGGCTGCGCCAGCCACTGCTGCGCCGCCGACAGCGTGGCATGTTGGCGCAGGTAGGGCAGCAGCGGCGGCGCTGCGTGCAGGCGTTCGAGCGCACGCAGCAGATCCAGCGAAGGCAGGGTCTCGAACAGGCTCAGCAAGCGCGCGCGCGCGGCGTCGGCCTCAGCGCAGGCGAGCGCGCTCTGGGCATAGTCGTCGGCGACGAGCATGAACGCCGCCGGCTGCTGGCGGCTGAGCTCGTCCCAGACCGCGAACGCCTCGGCATGGCGGCCTGCGCGGGCCAGGCGCTGGCCGCTCAGCACCAGTGGTCGCGGCGCCGCCGGCGCGACGCTGCGCGCGCGCTGCAGTTCGGCGTCGGCCACATCGGCCTGCCCCCGCTGATCGGCTTCGATCGCCAGTTCGCACGCATAGTGGGCGATGCGCGCCGCGAACGAACCTTTGCCTGCGGCTTCCAGGCGTGCCGCGGTGTCGGCGGCATGGCGCCAGTCGCGCGAGCGCTCGTACAGCGACAGCAATGCAAGCTGCGCCTCGTCGGCGAAGGCCGTGCCGTCGAGCGCGCGGTAGGCGGCTTCGGCGCGGTCGAAGAGGCCGGCCTTCATGAAATCGCGCGCGAGGTCGTTCTGCGCGCGCTCGCGGTCGCCGGCCTTGAGGTCGGCGCGGTGCAGCAGGTGTTCGTGCACACGCACCGCACGTTCGAACTCACCACGACGGCGAAACAGGTTGCCGAGCGCAAAGTGCAGCTCGGTGGTGTCGGGGTCGTTCTGCACGGCCTCGATGAAGGCATCGATGGCCTTGTCCTGCTGTTCGTTGAGCAGCAGGTTCAGGCCCTGAAAATAGGCGCGTGGCGCGTCGCGGTTGTCGCGCCGTAGCTGGCGCAGGTCAAGACGCGACGCCAGCCAGCCGAGCGCAAACGCCACCGGCAAGCCGATCAGCAGCCATTGCACGTCGAATTCCACTCAGCGACCCGGGCTGCGGTGGTTCATTTCACAGGCCCTCGCGCGGCGGATGCGACGGTGCAAAGTCAAGCGGCAGCGGGCCCGTCTGAGCCGGCGCTGCCGCGACCACCGATGCCGGCGCGTGGCGCTTGGCAACGCGGCGGTGACTCCACCAGCTTGGCACCATCGCGATGACGCCGATGACGCAGCCGCTGGCAAACGCCGCGAGCACGACGATGACCAGCGGCGCATGCCATTCGACGCCGAAGAACCAGCTCACGGAAACCGCCTGCTGGTTGTTCAGCGCGAACGCGAACAGGGTGAAGAAGATGAAGGCCCGGAACAGCCAGACGAAGACGCGCATCGGGCGCCGATTCTAGAGGCGCGAAGCCGTCAGTCGTCGATGTCGGCGGTGTGAGGCTGGGGGGTTGCGGGCAGCACCGACACGGTAGCGTCGACCGCTTCGCGCAAGGCCTTGCCCGGCTTGAAGTGCGGCACGAGCTTTTCCGGAATCACCACCTGCTCGCCGCTGCGTGGGTTGCGGCCCATGCGCGGCGGCCGGCGGTTGATGGAAAAGCTGCCGAAGCCGCGAATCTCGATGCGGTGGCCGCGCGCCAGCGCGTCGGACATCGCGTCGAGCATGGTCTTCACCGCGAACTCGGTGTCGCGCTGCGTGAGCTGCGAAAAACGCTCGGAGAGGCGGGCAACAAGATCGGAGCGGGTCATGGCGTGCTGCGTGGGCAAAAACGTCGCGGCCCGCGCGCCTGGACAGGCGCGCGGGCCGTGGGCTCGGGACTATTCCTTCTGCGTGTCGAGCTTGGCGCGCAGCAGCGCACCCAGGCTCGTCGTGCCGGCAGTCTCGCGCTCGTTACTGGCCGACAGGCGCTGCATCGCTTCTTGCTGGTCGGCGTTGTCCTTGGCCTTGATCGACAACTGGATCGAGCGCAGCTTGCGGTCGACGTTGATGATCATCACCGAGACATCGTCGCCTTCCTTCAGCACGTTGCGTGCGTCTTCGACGCGGTCGCGGCTGATCTCGGAAGCGCGCAGGTAACCCGTCACGTCATCGTTCAGCGTGATCTCGGCGCCGCGCGGGTCGACGGCCTTGACCTTGCCGTTGACGATCGCGCCGCGGTCGTTCAGCGTCGTGAAGGTGGTGAACGGGTCGGTGTCGAGCTGCTTGATGCCCAGGCTGATGCGCTCACGTTCGACGTCGATCGCCAGCACGATGGCCTCGACCTCCTGGCCCTTCTTGTAGTTGCGCACCGCTGACTCGCCCGGCTCGTGCCAGGACAGGTCGGACAGGTGAACGAGGCCGTCGATGCCAGCCGACAGGCCGACGAAGACACCGAAGTCGGTGATCGACTTGACGGGGCCTTTGACCTTGTCGCCGCGCTTGACGTTGGCGCTGAACTCTTCCCAGGGGTTGGCCTTGCACTGCTTCATGCCCAGGCTGATGCGGCGCTTGTCCTCGTCGATCTCGAGCACCATGACCTCGACCTCTTCGCCGAGCGTCACCACCTTGGCGGGGGCGACGTTCTTGTTGGTCCAGTCCATTTCGGAGACGTGCACCAAGCCTTCGATGCCAGGTTCGATCTCGACGAAGGCGCCGTAGTCGGCGATGTTCGTGATCTTGCCGAACAGCCGGGTGCCGTTCGGGTAGCGACGCGACACGCCGTGCCACGGGTCGTCGCCGAGCTGCTTGATGCCCAGGCTGACGCGGTTCTTCTCGGCGTCGAACTTCAGCACCTTGGCGGTGAGTTCCTGGCCGACCTGCACCACCTCGCTCGGGTGGCGCACACGGCGCCACGCCATGTCGGTGATGTGCAGCAGGCCGTCGATGCCGCCGAGGTCGACGAAGGCGCCGTACTCGGTGATGTTCTTGACCACGCCGTGCACGATGGCGCCTTCGGTCAGCGTCTCCAGCAGCTTGGCGCGTTCTTCGCCCATCGAAGCCTCGACGACGGCGCGGCGCGACAACACGACGTTGTTGCGCTTGCGGTCGAGCTTGATGACCTTGAACTCCATCGTCTTGCCCTCGAACGGGCTCATGTCCTTGACCGGGCGCGTGTCGAGCAGGCTGCCGGGCAGGAAGGCGCGGATGCCGTTGACCAGCACCGTGAGGCCGCCCTTGACCTTGCCGCTGACGGTGCCGGTGACGAATTCGCCCGACTCGAGCGAATTCTCGAGCGACATCCACGACGCCAGGCGCTTGGCCTTGTCGCGGCTGAGGATGGTGTCGCCGTAGCCGTTCTCGACGGCGTCGATGGCGACCGAGACGAAGTCGCCGACCTGGACTTCGAGCTCGCCCTGGTCGTTCTTGAATTCTTCGATGGGGACGTAGCTTTCGCTCTTCAACCCGGCGTTGACGACGACGTGGTTGAACTCGATGCGAACGACTTCGGCGGAGATGACCTCGCCGACACGCATGTCGTTGCTCTTCAGCGATTCTTCAAACAGGGCGGCGAACGAATCGGCGCCGCCGATGGCGGTAACGGTGGTGGTTGCGGACATGTGGTTCCTGTGCCCGGAGGAGTTGGAGGCAGAGCCGGGCGATGCTTGCAACGGATGTTGCGGTTCAGGTTTCAAACACCCACCGCGCCCGCGGCCTGACGGCCCTAGAGGGAAGCGCGATGGACCCTTTGCCCGTTCAGGCGGCCTTCGACTGCCTGAACGGGCAGCGCTCGGCCCACCAAGCCAGCACCTGCTGCACCGATTCTTCGATGCCCAGTTGCGAGTTGTCGAGCAAGAGCGCGTCTTCGGCTGGCTTCAAGGGCGCCACGGCGCGTTGGGTATCGCGCGCGTCACGCGCTTCCAAGTCGGCGCGAAGACTGTCGATATTAGCAGAAATCCCCTTTGAAATCAATTGCTTATGCCGGCGCTTTGCACGTTCGGCGGCGCTCGCGGTGAGGAAGACCTTGAGCGCCGCGCCGGGGAAGATCACGCTGCCCATGTCGCGGCCGTCGGCCACCAAGCCCGGCGCGGTGCGAAACGCAAGCTGCAGACCCTGCAATGCCTGTCGCACGGCCGGCAGCGCCGATACTCTGGAGGCCAGCAGGCCCGCCGATTCGAGCCGCAGTTCGGCACTGACCTCGCGCCCGCGCAGCCACGTTCGGCTGCCCTCGGGGCCGTGACCGAAACGCAGGTCCAGCATGCCGGCCAGCCGCGCCAGGCCTTCTTCGTCGTCGGGCAGCACGCCGTCCCACTGTGCGGCCAGGCCGGTGGCGCGGTAGAGCGCGCCCGAATCGAGCAGGTGAAAGCCCAATGCTCCCGCCACCGCGGCGGCGAGCGTGCCCTTGCCCGACGCGGTGGGGCCGTCGATCGTGATCACCGGCACCAGCTCGGGCGCCGTGCCGCTCAAGCCGAGCAGCGCCTCGAAGTAGTCGGGGTAGGTCTTCGCGACGCACTTCGGATCGAGCACGCGCAGCGGCACGGCCTGCGTGTTGCCGTCGGCCAAACCGTTGAAGGCGGCCAGCGACAGACACATCGCCATGCGATGGTCGTCGTAGGTCTGGACCTCGGCAGCCCGCCACGCGGCCGGTGGCGACACCTCGATGAAGTCCGGGCCTTCGACGACCGCGGCGCCGAGCTTGCGCAATTCGGTGGCCATCGCCGCGATGCGGTCGGTCTCCTTCACACGCCAGCTCGCGATGCCGGTGAGTCGCGTCGTGCCGCGCGCGAACAGCGCCATCACGGCGAGCGTCATCGCGGCGTCGGGGATCGCGTTGGCGTCGAGCGTGATCGCGCGCAGCGGCCACTCGCCGCGCCGCACCTGCAGCCAGCCCGGGCCGCGCTTGACTTGCGCGCCCATCGCCTCGGCAGCGTCGACGAAGCGCATGTCGCCCTGGATCGAATCGGTGCCGACACCTTCGATCTGCACCGGCGCGCCGCCGTGCGCGGCGATGGCGCCGAGGGCGACGAAGTACGACGCCGACGACGCGTCGCCTTCGACGTGGATGGCGCCCGGCGAGCGGTAGCGGCCGCCTTGCGGCAGCGTGAAACGCCGCCAGCCGTCACGCTGCACGAGGATGCCAAAACGCGCCAGCAGCGCGAGCGTGATCTCGACGTAGGGCTTGGAGATCAGCTCGCCCTCGACCTCGATCACCACCGGCGCGGCCTCGCTGGCCAGCGGCAGCGCCAGCAGCAATGCGGTGAGGAACTGGCTGGAGACATCGCCGCGCACGCGGATCGGCCGCTCGGTGGCCAGCCGGCCACCGGCGCTGCCGCTGATGCGCAGCGGCGGGTAGCCCGCGCTGCCCAGGTCTTCGATGTGGCAGCCCAGCGGCCGCAGCGCATCGACGAGGTCGCGGATCGGTCGCTCATGCATGCGCGCGACACCGGACACTTCGAACACGCCACCTTGTGTTGCTGACAGCACCGCGAGCGTCGCCGTCAACGGCCGCATCGCGGTGCCGGCGTTGCCCAGGAAGAGCTTCGCACTGTGCACGGCCAGGCGCCCGCCGAGGCCGTGCACGTGCAGAGTGCGGCCGTGGCGCTCGAGCCCGCAGCCCAACGCCTGCAGGGCTTCGAGCATGACGCCGGTGTCGTCGCTGTCGAGCAGGTCGCGCACGATCGTCGTGCCCTCGGCCAGGCCGGCGAGCAGCAGCACGCGGTTCGAGATGCTCTTGGACCCTGGCAGCCGCACGGTGCCGGATGCGGTGGTCAGCGGCGGCAGGTCGAGGAAGGGGATGTCGTACATCGGCGCGTGCAGATGGCGTTCAGCGCGAGCCGGAAGAACCGGAACCGCGTGGTGCGCCCATCTGCCAGCCCGAGCGGCCTTCGGCGGGGCCGCGGATCAGGTCTTCCAGCGCGTCGGCATTGCCGGTGCGCATCACGTGTTCCAGCGCGTCCAGTGCATGGCGAAAACGCTGCGACTGTTTGAGCACTTCCTCGCGGTTGGCCAGCAGCACGTCGCGCCACATCTCGGGGTTGCTGGCGGCGATGCGCGTGAAGTCGCGAAAACCGGGGCCGGCGAGCGAGAGGAAATCCTTGCCGGCCGGCTGGTTCACCACCGAGCTGAAATACGCGAACGCCAGCAGGTGCGGCAGATGGCTGACGGCGGCGAACGCGCTGTCGTGATTCTCGGGCGTCATCTTCAGCACCTGCGCGCCGATGGACGACCAGACGTCGGTGGCCTTCTGCACCAGTTCAGCCGCCGTCTGCGCCAGCGGCGTCAGGATCACCTGACGCCCGCTGTACAGCGTGGCGTCGGCGTTCTGGATGCCCGACGATTCCTTGCCCGTGATCGGGTGCGCCGGCACGAACGACGCCACACGCTCGCGCAGCACACGACGCGCGGCGTCGACGACATCGCGCTTGGTGCTGCCCACATCCATGAACAGCACGCCCGGCTCGACCAGATGGCGGATCGCCTTGAACGTGGTCTCGGTGGCGGCCACCGGCACGGCCAGCAACACGATGTCCGAGCCCGAGACCGCGAGCAGCGCCGATTCGGCCGCGACATCGATGGCGCCCATCTCCTTCGCGCGTGCGGTGGTCGACGGCGACTTGCTGTAGCCCACCACGCGCCTGACGAGGCCGGCGCGCTTGAGCGCAAGCGCAAACGAGCCGCCCATCAATCCGCAGCCGATGACGCCGAGTTGCTGGAACATGATCAGTGCGCGTCGATGGGGTAGGTGCCCAGCACCTTGAAGAACGCACAGGCATCGCGCAGCTCGCGCAGCGCGGCGCCCACATGCGCATCGTCGGGGTGGCCTTCGACGTCGATGTAGAAGTAGTACTCCCACTGGCCCGAACGCGCCGGGCGCGATTCGAAACGCGACATCGAGACGCCGTGGTTTTTCAGCGGCACCAGCAGGTCGTGCACGGCGCCGGGCTGGTTCTTCACCGACACCACGAGGCTGGTGCAGTCGTGGCCCGACGGCTGCGGGTTCGGGTGGCGCTGCGGGTGGGTGACGATCGCAAAGCGCGTGCGATTGTGGGCGTCGTCCTGGATCGCCGGCGCCAGCACGTGCAGCCCGTATTCGCTGGCCGCGCGGCTGCTGGCGATGGCGGCGATGCGGGCGTCGGTGGACGCCAGGCGCGCACCTTCGGCATTGCTGGCCGCGGGCCGGCGCTCGGCCTGCGGCAGATGGTTGCTGAGCCAGCCGTGGCATTGCGCCAGCGCCTGCGGATGGGCGCAGACGGCCTCGATGCCGTGCAGCGCGTTCTCGCGGCGCAGCAGGTTGTGGCGCACCAGCAGGCTGGTCTCGCCGATCACGAACAGCGGCGTGCTGAGGAAGATGTCGAGCGTGCGCGTGACGACACCTTCGTTCGAATTCTCGACCGGCACGACACCGAAGTCGGCGCCGCCCGAGGCGGTCAGGTGGAACACCTCGTCGACGCTGACGCAGGGCACGCGAACGACCGAACTGCCGAAGAAGCCCAGCGCCGCCTCTTCGCTGAAGGTGCCCGCGGGCCCCAGGTAGGCCACGCGGCTGGGTGTCTCGAGCGCACGGCAGGCCGACATGATCTCGCGCCAGATGGGCGCCACGCTGCTGTTCTGAAGCGGCCCCGGGTTGGCCGCCTTCAGTCCATCGATGACCTGGGCTTCGCGCTCGGGCCGGAAAACCGCCGAGCCCTCGTGCTTTTTCAGCTCCCCCACCGCCAGCGCAAGCGCGGCACGGCGGTTCAACAGCGCCAGCAGTTCGCGGTCGAGCGCATCGATGCGGCCGCGCAGCGCGGGCAGGTCGTCGTGGGGGCCTGCGGTGTCGGCCATCGGGCGTCTTGCGGCGTTCGGCGTTCAGGGTTTGGCGGCGCTGGCCGGGGCGGCGGGCGCGGCCGGCGGTTGCAGCCGGCGCGCCATCGTCTGCTGCAACGCGCTGACGTGCGGCTCGACGCTGCCCTTGGTCTCGGCCACGAGCTTCGCGCCCAACGTACGCTGCATCTCGGCGGCCATGAGCTGGAACTTGCGGTAAGCGGGAGATTCGAGTGTCGCGACGATCTGCTTGAGTTCGGCCTCAGTCAGACGTTCGTCGAGCATGGTGCCGACAGTGCCGGGCGCCAGCCTGACGGCGGCGGCGCGCACGATCGGCAGCGTGTCGTCGACGTACTTGCGCGCGTCGGCCTGCAGTTCCCTGCCCACGGGCTCGCGGCGTTCGGCGGGCAGCCGTTGCAGCGCCGGTCCGGCCGCCTGCAGCAGTTGCACGGCGGGCTGCTCGGTCAACTGGCGCGCCAGCAGATCGACGCCCGGCTGCTCCAACTGCAGGATGCGCGCGACGAGCGCCTTCTTCGCCGGCGACGACGGCAGCGGCGCGCTGGCGCCGGTGGCCGGCGCGGCGGTGGTTTGGGCCTGCGCGGTCGCGGCAGCCGCCAGCGCAAGCGCCAGCACCAGGGGTTTCATCATCAAGGATTCTCCGAGCCGGAATTGCCGGCGTTGTCGCTGTTGGAAGAGGGGTCGGTGTCGGCGGTTCCGTCGCCCTGGGCATCGTTTTCGACGATGCGCTGCAGGCCCGAGAGTTTGGCGCCGTCGTCGAGCGAGATCAGCGTCACGCCTTGCGTGGCGCGGCCGAGTTCACGGATTTCCGAAACCCGCGTGCGCACCAACACGCCCTTGTCGGTGATGAGCATGATCTCGTCGGCCGGCCGCACCAGTGTGGCGGCGACGACGCGGCCGTTGCGCTCGGTCTGCTGGATCGCGATCATGCCTTTCGTGCCGCGGCCGTGGCGCGTGTACTCGACGATGCTGGTGCGTTTGCCGAAGCCGTTTTCGGTGGCTGTCAGCACGCTCTGCGTTTCGTCCTCGGCCACCAGCATCGCGATCACGTTCTGGCCGTCGTCCAGCGTCATGCCCTTGACGCCGCGCGCCTGGCGGCCGTGGGCGGTGACCTCGTCCTCGTCGAAGCGCACCGCCTTGCCGCCGTCGCTGAACAGCATCACGTCGTGTTTGCCGTCGGTGAGCGCGGCACCGATCAGCACGTCGCCTTCGTCGAGTGTGACGGCGATGATGCCGGCCTTGCGCGGATTGCTGAAGTCTTCCAACGGCGTCTTCTTCACCACGCCGAGCGCGGTGGCCATGAAGACGAAGTGATCGGCCGGGAAGCTGCGGAACTCACCGGTCAGCGGCAGCACCACGGTGATCTTCTCGCCGTTCTGCAGCGGGAACATGTTGACGATGGGCCGGCCGCGCGAATTGCGCGAGCCCTGCGGCACTTCCCAAACCTTGAGCCAGTAGACGCGGCCGCGGTCGCTGAAGCACAGGATCCAGTCGTGTGTGTTGGCGATGAAGAGCTGGTCGATCCAGTCGTCTTCCTTGGTCTGCGTCGCCTGCTTGCCGCGGCCGCCGCGCTTTTGCGCGCGGTATTCGGTGAGCGGCTGGCTCTTGATGTAGCCGGTGTGGCTGAGCGTCACCACCATGTCGGTGGGCGTGATCAGGTCTTCGGTGCCGAGCTCGAGCGCGTTGCGCTCGATCACGCTGCGCCGTGCGCCCACCTTGCTCTGCCCGAACTCGGCGCGCAATGACGCCAGCTCGTCGCTGATGATGGCGGTGACGCGTGCGGGCGTGGCCAGGATGTCCAGCAGGTCGGCGATCTGCGCCATCACCTCGCGGTACTCGCCGACGATCTTGTCCTGTTCCAGCCCGGTCAGGCGCTGCAGCCGCATCTGCAGGATTTCCTGCGCCTGGTCATCGCTCAGCCGGTACAGGCCGTCGCTCTGCATGCCGTAACCCGCGGGCAGACCTTCGGGGCGATAGGCGGCGCGGCCGCCAGGCGTCGACTCTTCGGCGCGCGCGAGCATCTCGCGCACCATCGACGAGTCCCAGCTCTTGCTCATCAAGGCCGCCTTCGCCACCGGCGGCGTCGGGCTGGTCTTGATCGTCTCGATGAACTCGTCGATGTTGGCCAGCGCCACCGCAAGGCCTTCGAGCACATGGCCGCGCTCGCGCGCCTTGCGCAGTTCGTAGACCGTGCGCCGCGTAACGACTTCGCGCCGGTGCTCGAGGAAGATCTCGACCAGGTCCTTCAGGTTGCACAGTTTGGGCTGACCGTCGATCAGCGCCACCATGTTCATGCCGAAGGTGTCCTGCAACTGCGTCTGCTTGTACAGGTTGTTCAGCACCACTTCGGGTACCTCGCCGCGCTTGAGCTCGATCACCACGCGCATGCCGGACTTGTCGCTCTCGTCCTGGATGTGGCTGATGCCTTCGAGCTTCTTGTCGTGCACGAGCTCGGCGATGCGCTCGAGCAGCGTCTTCTTGTTCACCTGGTACGGGATCTCGTCGACGATGATGGCCTGGCGTTGGCCGCGGTCGATGTCCTCGAAGTGGCACTTCGCGCGCATCACGATGCGGCCGCGGCCGGTGCGGTAGCCCTCGCGCACTCCGCTGAGGCCGTAGATGATGCCGGCGGTGGGGAAGTCGGGCGCCGGCACGATCTCCATCAGCTCGTCGATGCTGGCGCTCGGGTTCTTCAGCAGATGCAGGCAGGCATCGACAACCTCGTTCAGGTTGTGTGGCGGGATGTTCGTCGCCATGCCCACCGCGATGCCCGACGAGCCGTTGACCAGCAGGTTCGGCAGCCGCGCCGGCAGCACGGTGGGCTCCTTCTCGGAGCCGTCGTAGTTGGGTGCGAAGTCGACCGTGTCCTTGTCGATGTCCTCGAGCATCTCGTGCGCGATCTTCGACAGGCGGATTTCGGTGTAGCGCATCGCCGCGGCGTTGTCGCCGTCCACCGAACCGAAATTGCCCTGGCCGTCGACCAGCATGTGGCGCAGGCTGAAGTCCTGTGCCATGCGCACGATGGTGTCGTACACCGCCGTGTCGCCGTGCGGGTGGTATTTACCGATCACGTCGCCGACGATGCGTGCGCTCTTCTTGTACGGGCGGTTCCAGTGGTTGGACAGCTCCTGCATTGCGAACAGCACACGTCGATGCACCGGCTTCAGGCCGTCACGCGCGTCGGGCAGCGCCCGGCCCACGATCACGCTCATCGCATAGTCGAGGTACGAACGCCGCATCTCCTCTTCGAGGCTGATCGGCAGGGTTTCCTTGGCGAACTCGGTCATGCGGGGCGATGTTGGACGCGCACAAGGCGCGGGCGCCATGCGGTGGAGGCGGGCGCGAGAGCGCGGATTCTAAGGGGCGGGTCTTGTCGCGGATGCGCAACAGCACGAGCGATGCCGGCCTGCACAGGGCCCAAAATGCAGCCCAGCCGACACCCTATGGCACAATGAACTTGTCGGTGGTAAGTGCCTGCGTCTGCGGGGATTTGCCCGGATTTCGAGCTTTTCGTTTTGGACGTTTCGCAGACCTCTGCGGCTTTCCTCGAGAGGAGAATCATGAAGAAATTGAACAAGGTGGCAGTGCTCTTCGCAACTGCTGCACTTGCCGCCCCGATCGCCGCATTCGCACAGGCGAAGTCGATCGACAACTGGCGTGCTTCCGACGGCACGGTCTGGAAGAACGGCACCAACGAACTTTGCTGGCGCGACGGCTTCTGGACGCCCGCCACCGCCGCCGAAGAGTGTGACGGCGCGATCAAGCCGCCGCCGCCGATGGCGCCCCCGCCGCCTCCGCCGCCGCCGATGGCGCCGCCGCCGCCTCCGCCGCCGCCCGCTCCGGCGCCCGCACCGAAGGCAGTGAGCGAGAAGATCACCTTCGCCGCGGACACGTATTTCGACTTCGCGAAATACAACCTGAAGCCTGAAGCCAAGGCCAAGCTCGACGACCTCGTCAGCAAGACCTCGGCCGTCAACCTGGAAGTCATCATCGCTGTCGGCCACACCGACTCGACCGGCAACCAGGCGCTGAACCAGAAGCTGTCGGTGAATCGTGCCGACTCGGTCAAGAACTACCTGGTGAGCAAGGGCATCGAGAAGAACCGCATCTACACCGAAGGCAAGGGCGCTTCGCAGCCTGTGGCCGACAACAAGACCACCGAAGGCCGCGCCAAGAACCGTCGCGTGGAAGTCGAGGTCGTCGGTACCCGCGCCAAGTAGTGACCCGCCGGCTCTCCCGAGCCTGGTCACCCGAAACCCCGCTGCGGCGGGGTTTTTCATTTCCTGCACCTGTCGCACTGCGACATTCGAGCGGCCTGTGCGCGCTTGGCCCTTACGCCCCTTACGCAGCTTCCACCGCTTCCACCGCTACCATGCGTTCCATGAGCAACGTCGACGCGCAGGAACTCGCCAAGTTCAGTGAACTCGCCCACCGTTGGTGGGATCCCGACAGCGAATTCCGCCCGCTGCACCGGATCAACCCGCTTCGCCTTGACTGGATCGACGGCCTGGCCTCGCTGCGCGGCAAGACCGTGCTCGACATCGGCTGCGGTGGCGGGATCCTCACCGAGGCGATGGCGCGGCGTGCGGCCGGCGCCACCGGCATCGATCTGGCGGCCAAGCCGCTGGGCGTGGCGCGCTTGCACGCACTGGAGGCAGGGGTGACGAACGTGACCTACCGCGAAATCGCGGCCGAGGCACTGGCCACTGAGCAGCCCGGCCACTACGACATCGTCACCTCGATGGAGATGCTTGAGCATGTGCCCGATCCGTCGTCCATCGTGCGCGCGTGCGGCACGCTGTGCAAGCCTGGCGGCTGGGTGTTCTTCTCCACGTTGAACCGCAACCCCAAGGCGTTCCTGTTGGCGATCGTCGGCGCCGAATACCTGCTGCGGCTGCTGCCCAAAGGCACCCACGAATACGCGCGCTTCATCCGCCCGAGCGAGCTGGCGCGCTGGTGCCGCGACGCCGGGCTGCAGGCGCAGAGCAGCCGCGGCATGGTCTACAACCCCTTGACGCAGCGTTACGCCCTGGCCGCCGACACCAGCGTCAACTACCTGCTCGCCTGCCGCAAGCCTGCATGACGGTGCAAACCAGGACAATACTGTTCGACCTCGACGGCACACTGATCGACAGCGCGCCGGACCTCGCGGGCGCTGCCAACGATCTGCGGCGCACACGCGGCCTGGACATCGTGGCCTACGAGAAGCTCAGACCCCTGGTCGGCAGCGGTGCACGCGGCATGATCGGCGGCGCATTCGGCATGGCGCCGGGTGACGCCGGTTTCGAGGCCCTGCGTGACGAGTTTCTTGCGCGCTATGCGCAGCGCCTGCTGCAGCAGACGAGCATCTTTGCGCAAGTGGCGACGCTGCTGGACCGCCTGGACGCACTGCATCTGCGTTGGGGCATCGTCACCAACAAGGCACTGCGCTATGCCGAGCCCGTGGCGGCCGGCCTGGGCTTGCTGGCGCGCGCAGCCGTCCTCATCGGCGGCGACAGCACGCCCTTCAGCAAACCCCACCCGGCCCCGCTGCTGGAGGCTGCCCGACGCATCGGCGCCGAGCCCGAGCACTGCGTTTACGTCGGCGATGACCATCGCGACGTTGTCGCCGGGCGCGCAGCCGGCATGCGCACGCTCGCCGCGGGCTGGGGCTATCTGGGTCAGGGTGAGGCGATCGACGCCTGGGGTGCGGATGCAGTGATCGAGCAACCCCTGGCGCTCTTGCATTGGCTCGAAGTGGCCTAAACTACGCCGCTTGGGACCGACCTGGCTTCGACGTGGGTTCAAAGTCGGCGCGGGGCATGCCGAGCACCAGTTCGCTCGTAAATCCACTGGAAACAAAGTAACTGCGAACGACTCTTCGTACGCTCTCGCCGCTTAAAACCGGTGAGCCTCGCAACAGTTGGCCGATGGGCTGGGTCTGAGGGGTAACCTGAAGACTGCGAGGTCATTCACATTGGCTCGTCCTGCAGCGTGTCATTCGTTGCGGGCCTAAAACCAAATGACTCGGGGTTTCGGTAGCGTGCTGCTGCGCGACCGGCGTCCCTAAACTCAAATCAGACAGCTACGCATGTAGAACCGTCCGGTGATGGCTTGCGGACGGGGGTTCGATTCCCCCCGGTTCCACCATTTGTTTGTCCAGAGACGTTCCTCAGGATCAAACTTTCCAAGTTAATCAATAGCTTGGCGCATATTTCGATCCAAAGCAGTCCTCTAAAGGCCCATAACAGCGGCGATTCTTGCGGGTAACTTTGCGGGTAACTCCAGCGTAGAGTTATCCGCATGGCGAGCACCAACACGCTGAGCGACAAGGCGATCCGCGCTGCCTTGAAGACCGCAGAGAAGACCGGCGCGACCGCGAGGCTGAACGACGGCGACGGGCTGCGGCTGGACGTTCAGTCCCGTGGTACCGGGTGGTGGCGGCTGCGCTATCGCTTTTTCGGCAAGGAAGGGATGCTGTCACTGGGCACGTACCCGGCCGTGCCACTGGCCTTGGCGAGGCAACGGCGGGACGAGTCCCGCGCATTGATAGCGGCCGGTATAGACCCCAGCGTCCAACGTAAGGACGCCCGCCGCCTGCGCGACGTGCGTGCCGCTGCTGAGAAGGCTAGCGCCGAGGGCGGTCCGGTGCCAGGCAGTTTCGAGGCCATCGCACGGGAATGGTGGGAGGTGGTTCATACCGCCAAGGTCAGCGCCGGCCACGCCGAGCGCACGTTGATCCGCCTGCAGAACGACGTTTTCCCCTTTATCGGCACGCAGCCCATAGGGGAAATCGATGCGCCTGTCCTGTTGACTCTGCTGCGAAGAATCGAAGCGCGCGGCGCCATCGAAACCGCGCACCGGGCGAAGGACGCGTGCGGTCAGGTGTTCCGCTATGGCATCGCGGCGGGATGCTGCACGCGCAATCCGGCCGCCGACTTGCGCGAGGCTTTGAAGCCGGTTTTGACGAGGCATCACGCGGCCATCGTGGAGCCCAAGCAAGCCGGCGAATTGTTGCGCGCGATGATGGCGTACCAAGGGCATCCGCTGACGCGCGCGGCACTGGCCCTGTCGGCTCTCCTGATTCTTCGTCCGGGTGAATTGCGCCAGCTTGAATGGCCATGGATTGACTTCCACACCGCCACGCTGACCATCCCATCCGACCTGATGAAGCGCAGGAAGACCGAGAAGGCCTGCGGCGCCCCACACATCGTGCCGCTTGCGCCTCAGGCCGTGATGATCTTGCGAGACGAGGTCCAGCCGCTGACGGGTGGCGGGCGCTATGTGTTCCCGGCGCTAACGACGACGCAGCGTCCGATGAGCGAAAACACCGTGCGCGGCGCGCTACGCCGAATGGGTTACGGCAACGACGACATGTCCGCGCACGGCTTCCGTGCGATGGCACGCACGATGTGCGCCGAACGCCTTGGAATTGCCTCCGAAGTGATTGAAGCTCAGCTTGCGCACGTCGTCCCTGATGCGCTGGGCCGCGCATACAACCGAACCCAATACCTTGAGCAGCGACGCGAGCTGATGGTGAAGTGGGCCGACTATGTAGACCGGCTGCGCAAGGACGTGGAAATGGTGCCAATCAAGTCGCTCGCGGTTTGACGTACCGTGGGCGCACTCAATCGCGCTCGGTGCTGCGCGCGCCTTTAACGATCCCCTCGATATCGAGGTAGGCGGCGGCGCCAGTGTCCGCAAAGGACACCGCTTGGTCAGCTCCGGTCCAATGCGAGAACGTGATGTCATCGACAGAATAGCTGCTAGTGTGGTGCGCCAATCCTCCGCAGTGACGGTGGGAGTGCGACCCGAGCGCGGGGCATCCTGCCGAAGCGCTTCGATACCGCCCTGCAAGAAGCGCTGGCGCCACAGGGCCACCTGACGGCGGTCCAGATGGACCTCTTGGGTAATGTCCTTGTTCTGCCAGCCTTGGGCAGCTAACAGGATTACTTGGGCACGCTGCTGAAGCCGAGCCTCCACTCGACGGCGCTTGGACAGCACCCGCAACTCGCGTCCGGTCGCGGCATCCAGATCGATCTTCTCGGCAACTCGCATCGCTCCAGCCTCCTGGGCCG